>Ga0160432_100027_pt1 | contig 254467 bp, 217 predicted proteins | sample HID1971M_E0MG_FD_108250 | JGI IMG/M metagenome (GOLD analysis project Ga0160432, IMG submission 108250) | Enriched millipede-associated microbial communities from UW Madison campus, WI, USA - HID1971M_E0 MG | ecosystem: Host-associated > Arthropoda: Insects > Digestive system > Unclassified ... | reverse complement strand
CTGCACCCACGGGGTGGACACAGACCCAACATCTCAACCAAGACCCACCACATCACTGCGATGGACCATCTTGGCATCGACTACTTGGCACACTGTTGAGTTCTCAAGGAACAGACGCGCATCCGTTTCGGTCTATCGACCTGCCCGGAGGCAACCGTTCTAACTTAGCGGAGCCGGCCTGCCGCGTCAAACTTGCCTGTCAGGCGAGTTTGCGGGGCGGAACCAGGTTCCAGGTCCGGACACTCCTGTCGACCGGCGATCGTGTCGTCGGTCGGAGTGTCCGAGGGTATCTGCCCGGGGGACCAGCCACCGAGTTGATCCTCGGTGTCCGTTCCTCCCTGCCGGGCGACATCGAGAACATTACGCAGCGGTCGCGGCGAAGAGCAAATCCGCTCCGCGTGACGGCCGTCACGACCTGTCCGGCAGCCCCGTCGGTGGCCGTGGCTCGGCCGCTGACCTGCGGGAACGGCGCCCCGAGGGCCGTGCCGAGCTCAGTAGAGCGCGCTGGCCATGGCCCGACGTGCCGCGACCACCCGCGGGTCGTCACCTCCGACGACCTCGAAAAGGTCGACGAGCCGCAGCCGGACGCGTTCGCGCTCCGGGCCGGCGACCGCTCGCAGCAGGTCGACCAGGCGTGCGAACGCGTCCTCGACCTGTCCCCCGAGCACGTCGACGTCGGCGACCGCGAGCTGCGCGTCGACGTCGTCGGGCCTGCCGGCCGCGAGGTCGCGCACCGCGCGCAGGTCGACGTCCCGCGTCCTGTCGAGCAGCGCGACCTGCGCGAGGCCCGCGCGAGCCAGGGAGTCCCGGGGGTTCTCCTTGAGCGCCTGCTCGTACGCCGCCGTCGCCGCCGCCAGGTCGTCGCGCTCGATCGCGTCGTAGGCGGCCTGGTGCAGGGGCGGGAGCTCGGGCTCGGGCTCGGGCGCCGTGGCGTCGTCAGGGGCGGTCGGCTGCACGCGGCCCGTGATGCCGTTCGCCTCCGCGGCCGCGAGCACCTGGGAGATGACCTCGCGCACCTGGTCGCGGGGGTAGGCGCCCTGGAAGAGCGGCAAGGGCTGGCCTGCGAGCACCGCGACGACCGTCGGCACCGACTGCGCCTGGAAGGCGGCCGCGACCTGAGGGTTCGCCTCGGCGTCGATCCGGGCCAGCAGCCAGCGGCCGCCGTCCTCGTCGGCGAGTGCGGCCAGGTCGGCGGCGACCGTCGAGCTGACCTCGCTCCATGACGCCCAGAGCACGACGACGACCGGGTGCGACGTGGACCTCTGGACGAGGTCGCCGAACGACGCCTCGTCGACGTCGAGCACGTACGCGCCCGGGGCGGCCAGCCCGCCGGGGCTGCCCGGCGGAGGTGTCGCCGGGCGGGCCAAGGCGGACAGGTCGACCGCGCCGCGGGCGTCGAGACGCGGTCGAGGTCCGGTGGGCTGCGACATGGGGCGTCTCCCTTCGGCGGTGCGGCCGCACCGTCGGTGGCTCAGGTCGGGTGGGTCGTGGAGTTGTCGGTGGTGCGCGTCAGCCGGCGGCCGCGGACGTGACCGCGTGCTCGGCGGCCAGCACCTGCACCGGCGCGCCGCTGCCCGCGGGGGGCACGTACATGACCAGGACGTCGCTGAACGTCCGGACGAAGCTGCTCCCCGCCGACTGCGTGCCGGTCAGCGCGGCGTAGAACGGGTCCTGGATGGGGATCGTGCCACCGGCGACCGTCAACGTCACGGTCGACACCGTGGTCAGCTGGCCGACGACGAGGGCACCGCCGTCGACCGTCGCCAGGCTCATCTGGGGTGCCGCGTCCGGCGTGTAGGTCTCCGTCACGGCTCCCGCGCCCTCGACGCCCGCCACCGTCGCGGCCCGGGCGGCCTCGATGCCGGCGCGGAACGCGTCCGGCGCGAACGTGGGCGCGAACGCCGACGCGTCCCCGTTGGTCAGGACGTCCGCGTACTGCGTCATCGCCTCCGCGGGCGTCACGACCAGACCGGTCGCGTCGGGCGCGAGCACGGGGCTGCCGGTGGCCGGCGCGGCGGTCGGCGGCATCTGGACGCCCTGCCCCATGCGAGCCCAGCCCCACAGCCGGTACGGCTCGCGCGGCGCCGACTGCTGCAGCGCCAGGATCCGCGGGGCCTGCAGGTCGTCCGGCTGCGTCGTGACGACCAGCTGCGTCCGCGGCCACGTCGTGGTCTGCGGCACGATCTGCACCTGCGCGGTCGTCGGGAGCACCGTCGGGGGCTTGGCCCCGCCCGTCGCCGAGGCGCGGACGTACTCCGCGGAGCGCACGGCCAGCGCCGGGCCCTCGACGCGCGGCGTGAGCTGGCTCGCGTCCAGGGCCGCGTCCGCCTGCGTGAGCACGGCGCCCAGGTCGGTGAGCACGTCGTTCGACTGCGCGACGCTCACGGCGGCGGGCGCCACCGGCGGCACCGGCTCGGGCGCGGGCTGCGGCAGCGGGCTGCTGCAGGCCGCCAGCACCGCCGAGAGTGCGAGCACGAAACCCGCTGCGACGCCACGGCGTCGCCGGTCGGTCGGGCGCCGGGTCATCGGCCCTCCTCCCTCGTCGTGTCCTGGTGCGCGTCCTGCTCGAGCGGCGGCAGGCCCCAGGCCCGACGCCACGCGTCACCACGCGAGCCGGCCTGGTCGGCGGGCTCGTCGGCGGAGGGGTGCGGTGCGGGGGCGTGCGCCGGGGGCTCGTTCAGCCACGTGGGCCGGTGCGCGGCGTGCGACCGCGGCGCGTCGGGCCCGCTCGTCCCGGCGTGCGCGCCCGGGACCGACCTCGCACCGGGCGGCGGCGGGACCGCCGACCACGCGGGCGGGCGGGCGGAGGCGCCGGGCGCCCCGCTGCCGGGTCCCGCACCCGGTGCACCCGAACCGGGTCCACCCGTGCGGGCGCCGCCGACGACCGCACCCGGCGGCGGCAGGGTCGGTCCGGACGACGAGGCGGCCGGACGCGTGACGGGGATCGGACCCGTGGCCCAGGTGGGACGGCCGTGGGCCGGGTGCTCGGGATCGCCGCTCGAGGGCCGCGCCCCGGGGACGCCCGCACCGGTGCCGGGCAGACCGCTCCGACCGCCGGCAGGAGCACCGGCAGAACCGGCGGGTTGACCGGCAGCGCCCGCGGGCACGGGAGAGCCGGCTGGACGGGCGGACGGGCCGTTGCCCGGCGCCGCGGGCTGGGACGTGGACGGTGGCGTCGGTGTCCAGCCCAGGGTCCGACCGGGCGCAGCACCGCTGGGGGCCGACGAGGCACCGCCCCACGGCGCAGGTGACGCGATGGACGGTGCACCGGTGGGCGACGCGGGCACGCGGGCGTGGTCGCCGGGGCGGGCACCGGTCGGGTCCTGGGGCCGGTCGGGCGACTGGCCGGGTCCCGCCGGGACCACCGGCACGGACCCGGTGCGCAGGGCACGTCGGCTCGACGCCGCGGTCACGGCCGTCAGACCCGGTCCTTCCGCGGCGTGCGTCGCGGTCGGCGACGGGGTGCGTGCCCCCGTCGACGGGCCGACCGGTGCCGGCATCTCGGCGCCGCTGTCGCCCGACGGGTTGCGCGGGGCGGAGGGCACGGTGAGCCTCGTCGACCCTGCCGCGGCCGCCTCGCGCAGCTGTCGGCGCGTCAGGGCGGGCTGCCCGGTGCGGGCGGGCTCGACCGCGGGGGTCGGTCCGGTGGTGACGTCCTGCCACTGCGGGCCGACGACGCCAGCACGACGGCGGAGCCACTGGCGCAGCATCAGGCCGACGGAGAGCAGGACCAGCAGGCCGCCGACGACGACGCACGGCCACAGCCACGGCGTCGTCACGACCCGCGGCCAGGCGAGCGAGAGCGTGGGGGCGGCCGCGCTGTCCGGGCTGACCGCGAGCAGGCTCCAGCGGCCGGGCTGCGCGTGCCAGACGAGCGTCGCGGTGCCGTCGCCGTCCGCCTCCGCGACCCACATGTCGTTGCCCGTCGGGTCCGCGACGGCGGGCGTCTCCGACGACGGCTCGCCGGCGGCCTCGGTCGCAGCCGGGTCGGCCGGCGCCGCGGCGTCCGACGGGGACGGGGAGGCGGCGGGAGCCGCGTCGACACCCTTGACGGCGAGCCGTTCCCAGGACGCCAGGCCCGTCACGCGGTCGTGCGCGTCGGTGCCGACCCAGCCCTCGACGTCGGTGTCGCGACCGACCGCGAGGACCACCCTGCTCTTGTCCGGGACGTGCACGGTGATGGTCACGGGGTCGCCCCCGAGCTCGAGGACGCCGGGGTCGGTGACCAGCGTCCGGGCGTCTCCGTCGGTCGCGGCGACGAGCACGTCGTCAGCACGCCAGACCGTCGCCGAGGCGATGCCGAGGCCGATCACGACGAGTCCGAAGACGCCGACGGCGGCGGTGAGCAGTCGCTTGAGCACGCAGGATCCTCTCGGGACGAGAAGCCCCAGGATAGGCAGAGGGGCCCGCTCCGTCCGAAACGGGCGTCTTCACGGGCATCAGGAGGGGCGCCGTCAGCGGCGCGGACGGACCGGACATCCCGCCGTGCACGGCCGTCGGCACGCGAGGCGCCGGGGTCGCTGTCACGCGTATCCTGACGGGCGGGATCCGGCCGTCGACGAGCGCCTCGACCGAGACCGCACCGCGCCGGGACCCGCGCGACCTGGAGGACCCCTCGTGCCCGACGCCCGGACCCCGTTCCCCGTCGTCAACTTCCGCGGATACGAACGCGAGTCTGTCGACGCCCGTATCACCGCGCTCGAGAAGGCCCTGGCCGACGCCCGCCAGCAGGTCGAGTCGCTCGACGCCAAGACCCTGCAGGCCGCCGGCGAGCTGTCGGAGGCGCACCGCCAGCTCCGCGAGGCCGAGCGTCCGACGTACTCGGGTCTCGGGTCCCGCATCGAGCAGCTGCTGCGCTCGGCCGAGGAGCAGTCGTCCGACGTCGTCACGCAGGCGAACGCGCAGGCCGCCGACTCGCTGGCGCGCGCCAAGCTCGCCTCGGGCCAGCTCCGGGCGCGGGCGGAGAACGAGGTCGCCGAGCTGCTCGCGACCGCTCGTCGTGAGGCCGACGAGGTGCGCACCACCGCGTCGTCCGAGGCGGAGAGCACCCTGCTCGCCGCGCAGCGCCGGGCCGAGGAGCTCGTCGGGTCGGCGGAGCGCGAGGCCGCCCGCATCCAGAGCGCCATCACGACCGAGGAGGCCGAGCGGCGCAGCTCCCTCGAGCGCGAGCTCGGCACGCTGCGCGCGAGCGTCGAGCACGAGGCCACCCAGCTGCGCGTCGCCACCGAGCGCACCGCGAGCGAGCTGCGGTCGCGGACCGAGGCGGAGACCACCGCCGCCCGCGAGGGTGCCGACCGGTACGCGCAGGACCTGCGGCAGAGCGCCGATGCCGACACCACCGAGCTCCGCCAGCGCGTCGAGGCCGAGCTCGCCGCGGCACGTGCCGAGGTCGACCGCTACGTCGCCCAGCAGCGCTCCGACGCCGCCCTCGAGATCGGCACCGCCCGGCAGGCCGCCGCCGCCGAGGTCACATCGCTGCGCGTGCAGACCCAGGAGTACGCCGACACCGTGCGCGCCACCGCGGAGCGCGAGGCCACCGCCCTGCAGCAGCGCGTCGCCGCCGAGGTGGCCGCGCTCCGCACCGAGGCCGAGCAGTACGCGGCGTTCGTGCGCGCCAGCGCCGAGCGCGAGACCGGCGAGCTCCGGGCGGCGACGTCCGACGAGCTCGCCGTCGTGCGGGCCGAGTCGGAGCAGGCCGTCGCGGCCATGCGGACGGAGGCCGAGCAGTACGCCGCCGAGCTGCGCGCCCAGGCGGACCGCGAGACCGGAGAGCTCCGCGAGCGGACCGCGCACGAGACCGGTGCCCTGCGGGACCACACCGAGCGCGAGACGAGCGAGCTGCGCGACGTCACGCAGCGTGAGACGAGCGAGCAGCGGGCCGCGACCGAGCGCGAGACCGCCGAGCTGCGCGAGCGGACCCGCCTCGACGTCGAGCGGGCGCTCACCGAGGCGCGCCGCACCGCGGGCGAGCTGCTGGCCTCCGCTAAAGCGCAGGCCGACGAGCAGATCTCCGCGGCGGAGCGCCAGCTCGCCGACGCGGAGCTGTCGATCGCGTCCCGGCGCGAAGCGGCCGAGCGCGACGACGCCGAGCGTCACGAGACCGCACGGGCCGAGACCGAGCGCCTCGTGCGCGACGCCGAGGCCCACGCGGCCGAGGCCGAGGAGCGCGTCGCCAAGGCCCTCGCCCAGGCGGAGAAGGTCCGGACCGATGCCGAGTCGCACGCGCGCGAGCTGCTGTCGAACGCGCGGCGCAACGCCGACCGCGTGGTCGCCGAGGCACGCGAGCACGCCGAGAAGCAGATCAACGACGCCATGACGGAGTCGGAGCGCGAGCGCACGACCGCGACCCGGCAGGTCGAGGACCTCAACCGGCAGCGCGAGTCGATCACGTCCTACCTCGACGAGCTGCGCAACCTGCTCGGGCACAACCCCGACCGCGCGAGCCTCGAGCGGGCCGCACGGGCCGAGGCCGCCTTCGAGAAGGAGCAGGCCGGGGCGACGTCGGGCAAGGGCTCGCAGGGCAAGGGCGCGGGGCCGGTCAAGGCCGCGCCTGCGGTGAGCGCGATCGCCGCCGACGACGCGGGCCGCGGTGCGGACGCACGTCAGGGCGGTGCGGACGCACGTCAGGGTGGTGCGGACGCACGTCAGGGCGACACTCCCTCCTCGAAGACCGGCACACCCGCTGGTCAGAGCGGCGCTCAGGCGGGCCAGGCAGGGGACCCGGCGCCCGCTGCCGACGCGGCGGGGGCTGATGCGGCGGGTGCTGCCGCAGGTGCCCCCACCGCCGCTCCTTCCTCGAACGAACGCCCCGCGGCTTCCTCGACCGAACGCCCCGCGGCGGCCGAGCGGTCGCAGCCGGCACCGGCGAAGGCGGCTCGCCCTGCCCCGCGGACGAAGGCGCGACCCGCGCCGGTCTCGGCCGCGATCCCGGTCGTCGCGGCCCCCGCCGACGAGCCTGCCGACGCGTCCGACGGCGCGACGGCCCCCACCGGCACGACGTCCGGTCCGGCCGCGTCCGGGTCGGCGGCGCGGGGGTCAGGGGCGAAGGACGCACAGACCGACGCTCCCGAGGGCGACGCCGGGCAGGGTGCGACGGGATCCGCGGGTTCCACGGAGGCGGCCGGCGACGCCCCCGCCGTCCAGCACTGACCGGCTCGTCATGACGTCGGACCCCGACGCAGCGGCCCGGTGGCGTGAGGACCGCCGGGTCGCCGCCCAGGCGCACGCCGACGCGCTCGAGAGCCGTCGTCTCGCCGAGTCGGCGCGGGCTCGCGAGCTCATCGGGGCGTTCGTCCGCGAGGCGCTCGAGCGCGGACCGGCCCCCGTCGAGCTGCGGGCACGCAGCTACGACGGCCGGTCCCGCTTCCGGACTCCCCTGCGTGGCTGGTACCTGCGGCGCGACGAGACCGTGGCGGTCGACGTCGAGGGCGGGTTCTACGTCCTGACGGCGCCGTCGAGCCTGGCGGCCCGGTTCCGGGGAGTGACACCGGCGACGTCCGACCCGCCGCTCGTGCTCGGCGCCGGCGGCAAGGACGGCGAGTCGCTGGACCTCGTGCAGGCGCTCGACCGGGTCCTGCACCCCTGACCTCGTCAGGCACGGCTGACGGCAGGAGCAGTAGCTGCGGCTGTCAGACGGTGCCGGTCGAGGCGTCCGCCCGCTGGGCGAGCTCGGCGAGCGCGTCGGCGACGGCCGCGGGCTGCTCCAGCGCCGACATGTGGCCGGCGTGCGGGACCACGACGAGCGCGGCGTGCGGCGCGACGGCGACCATGTGCTCGGCAGCCTCCACCGGGGTCACGGTGTCCTCGTCGCCGACGAGCACGAGCACGTGGCCGGCGTAGCCACGAAGCACCTCGGTGCGGTCAGGACGAGCGGCCATCGCACGCTGCGACCACGCGATCCCCTCCGGTCGCTGCTCCTCGATCCAGCCGGCGAGCGTGCGGACGAGGTCGGGGCGGGCCGAGCGGCTGGTCTCGCCGACCAGGGTCGTCGACATCGGGCGGACGGGTGCGACGGTGCTCCCGGACGCCACTTCGTCGGCGATCCTCAGCCGGTTGGCGCGGGCCTCGTCCCCGTCGGCGGTCGACTTGGTGTCGACCAGCCCGGCGGCGGCGACGAGCTCCGCGTGCCGCTCGAGGAGCGCGAGCACCACGTAGCCGCCCATCGAGAGTCCAGCGACGACGGCCCGGTCGACGCCCGCGGACCGGAGCGTCGCCGCGACCAGGTCCGCGGACGCGTCGAGCGACGGCTCGGGAAGCGGGTCGGCGTCGGCCGGGGTGCCCGGGAGGTCGACCGCGAGCACGGGCCGGTCACCCGGCACGACGGCAGCCGCTGCGTCCCACATGCGGTGGTCCAGCGGGAACCCGTGCAGCAGCACGAGGGGCAGGCCGGTGCCACCCGTCCGGTAGGTGTGCAGCGTCATGCGTCCTCCTCGCCCGCGGGTGCGAGCCCGCTCGGTGCGGTGGTGCTCGGGCCGTCCCAGTGCGTCGGGAGCGGGTCGTGGCCCGGGAGCACGTGGGCGACGACCTCGTCGAGCACGCGGCGGACGGCGCTCTCCCCCACCCACAGGTGCTTGGCGCCGTCCACGCCGATGACCTCGGCCTGCGGCACGCGGGCGAACCGGGCGCGCGCCTCGTCGGGCCGGAGGTAGTCGTCGTGCTCGGGCACGAGGACGACGAGCGGCTTGCCGAACCCGGCCCAGGCGTCGAGGTCGGCGTCCGTCGCCCGGTGCAGCGGCGGGGACAGCAGGATCGCGCCCTCGATCGACGGGTCGCGGCCGTGCATGAGCACGAGCTCGGTGCCGAACGACCAGCCGACCAGCCACCGGCGCGGCAGGTCGTGGAACTCGGCGAACTCGATCGCCGCGTGCACGTCGAACCGCTCGGCCGCGCCCCCGTCGAACGTGCCCCCGCTCGTCCCGCGCGGGCTCGAGGTGCCGCGCGTGTTGAACCGCAGGACCGCCAGCCCGGCCAGGGCCGGCAGCCGCCAGGCGGCCTTGCGGTACACGTGGGAGTCCATGTACCCGCCGTGCGTGGGCAGCGGGTGGAGCGTCACGAGCGTCGCGGCCGGGGTGGTCGGCGTGCCGTCGGGTGCCACGGGGAGGGCGAGCTCGCCGACGAGCGTCAGGCCGTCGGCGGTGTGCAGCTCGATGTCCTCGCGCGCGGCGGGCAGGACGGTCAGGGAGCGGATCGGTGAGCCCGGCCGGCTGCTGGGCTGGCCGGCGGGCTGGCGGGTGGGCTCCGTGTGCGTGCTCATCGGCTCGAGCCTAGGTCAGCGCCGTCCGGTGCTCGCGTCGGCAGCGGTGCCGGAGGAGCGGCCGACGGCGAGGGACACGGCGAGCTCGAGGACGTCCGCGGCGCCGTCCTCGGCGTTCGACGCGCACCGGTCCGTGGCGGCGGCGAGGACCTCGGGGAACGCGTTGGCGACGGCGAACGACCGGCCTGCCCAGGCGAGCATCGGCAGGTCGTTGGGGGCGTCGCCGAGCGCCCACACGTCGTCGGCGGCGACCCCCCGGTCCGCGGCCCACCGCGCCAGCGTCGCGGCCTTCGTCACGCCCGGGCCCGAGATCTCGCCGAGCCCCGCGGCGCCCGAGTCCGACACGAGCGCGACGTCACCGAGCACGTCGGCCAGGTCGAGCGAGAACGACGTGCCCCACGGCCGGGTGGTGCGGACGAGGAGCTTGAACGTCGACGCCGTCAGCACGTCCTCGATGCGGTCCGCGACAGCACTGCCGGGCGGCACGGGGTGCTCGGACCGGTAGCCGGCCTCGGCGGCGAACCCCTCGGCGCTCTCGACCGCAAGGTGGACGTGCTCGGCACCCCACGCCTCGCGCACCTGCCGGGCCACCTGCCCGACGAGCGCACGGGGCATGCCGTGCTCGCTGAGCACCGAGCCGGTCGCGACGTCGACCACGGCCGCGCCGTTCGCGCAGATCGCGACGCCGTGGCCCGCGACGTGCGGCGCCAGGTCGGCGAGCCAGCGGGGCGGGCGCGCGGTCACGAACACGACGTCGATGCCGAGGTCCGCCGCCCGCACGAGCGCCGCGGCCGTGCGGGGGGCCAGCGTCCCGTCGGGGCGCAGCAGCGTGCCGTCGAGGTCGGAGGCGACGAGCCGGGGCGGACGCCGCCGGTCGCTGCGGGTGCTGCTGGTCGTGCCGCTGTCCGTGCCGTTGCTCGTGCTGCTGGGCGTGCCAGGGTGCGGCTCGGAGGTCACCCGGCCACGCTAACGCCTCGTCGGGCCACGCCGGTCCCGCGCCTGCCAGCAGGACGAGTGCCAGTGCCGGCGGTCGTCGACGGCCTCGCCGAACAGCCCGTCGGACCGCCACGCGACCACGTGCGGCGTACCGCTCGCGACGACCTGGTCGCAGCCGGGGCAGCGGTACTCGCGGTCCGACCCGCGGACCTTCTGCACGACCCACTCGCCGTCGGGGGCGCTCTGCGCGGTGCGTCCCCCGGTGGCGCGGTCGAGGTCGAGGTCGACGTGCTCGGCGCCGTACGGGCGCTTCGTCGAGCGTCGGCTGCGCGGCATGGCTCCATCCTCCCCGATCGACGGAGCCCTACCGGGCCCGGGACGGCGGACGACCCGCCCCCGCGGCGGCGGGGACGGGTCGTCGGTCGTGGGGTCGGCCCGTGGCGCGGCCGACCGGGATCAGCGCACGGCTCAGAGGGTGGCGGCCGTCTCCGCGGGGGCGATGGTGCCCGTCCGGATGAGCTCGCGGTACCAGAGACCGGAGTCCTTCACGATGCGCTCGTGCGTGTCGTAGTCGACCCGGACGACGCCGAAGCGGCGGTCGTACCCGTACGCCCACTCGAAGTTGTCGAGCAGCGACCACACGAAGTACCCGCGCACGTCGGCGCCGGCCTCGATGGCCTCGCCGACCGCGTCGATGTGGTCGTGCAGGTAGGCGACGCGGTCGGCGTCGTGCACGCGACCGTCCTCGCTCACCGTGTCGTAGAACGCGGCGCCGTTCTCCGTGATGGCCAGCGGCTGGTTCGGGTAGCGGTCGCGCAGCTCGAGGAGCAGGTCGACGAGACCCTGCGGCTCGATGTTCCAGCCCATCGCGGTGTGCGGGCCGGGCTGCGGCAGCCACTCGACGTCGTCGGCGCCGACCCACGGGGTCTGCTCCGAGACGCGGTGCCCGTCGGGGCCCGGCGTGCCGGGCTCGAGGTCCGGACCGGTGCCGTGCTTGACGCGGCCCGTCGAGTAGAAGTTCACGCCGAGGACGGCGAGCGGGATCTTGATGAGGTCGAGGTCGCCGTCCTGCACGAAGCCCCAGTCGGAGATGTGCTCGGTGTCGGCGAACACCTCCTTCGGGTACTCGCCGTCGAGCACCGGGCCGAGGAACACCTCGTTGGCGATGGTGTCGATACGGCGCTTGGCCTCGACGTCCTCGGGGGCGTCCGTGGCAGCCCGGGTGACGTGCAGGTTGAGCGTGATCGAGATCGGGGTGTCGTCGCCGAGCACCTCGCGGATCGCCCGGCCGGCGAGGCCGTGGGCGAGGTTGAGGTGGTGCACAGCGGCGAGGGACTTCGCGGCGTCGGTGACGCCGGGGGCGTGCACGCCCGACGCGTACCCGAGGAAGGCCGAGCACCACGGCTCGTTGAGCGTGGTCCACAGGTGCACGCGGTCGCCGAGGACCTCGGCGAGCTTGCGCGCGTAGTCGGCGAACAGGATCGCCGTGCGACGGTTGGCCCAGCCGCCCTCGTCCTCGAGGGGCTGCGGGAGGTCCCAGTGGTAGAGCGTCACGACGGGCTTGATGCCGGCGTCGATGAGGCGGTCGACCAGGTCCGAGTAGAAGTCGAGGCCGGCCTGGTTGAACTCGCCCGAGCCGGTCGGCTGGATCCGGGGCCACGCGACCGAGAACCGGTAGGCCTGCAGGCCGAGGTCCTTCATGATCGCGACGTCCTGCGGGACGCGGTGGTAGTGGTCGACGGCGACGTCGCCGGTGTCGCCGTCGAGCACCTTGCCCGGCGTGCGCGAGAACGTGTCCCAGATGGACGGCTGGCGGCCGTCCTCGTCGTGCGCACCCTCGATCTGGTACGACGCGGTGGCCGAGCCCCAGAGGAAGTCGGCGGGGAGCTGGCGTCCGGACGGGCGCGTGGTCGGCATGGCGGTCCTTCGGGTCTGAGGAGAGCTGAGCGGGCTCCCTCGGCTGGAGCGAGGGGCGGCGACGCTGGCGGCTCTGCGAATGTCGAATCGATACGATACACCGGTGGGATCGCTCCCGCGAGTCCCTGTGCGAGGCCGTCGTCGACGGCCCCGGGTCGCGCTCGGGCGCCCCGGAACCGGTCCGGGGCGCCCGAGCAGGTCACACGGCGAGCTCGACCAGAGTCCCACCTGCCGGCACGCTGGCGTGCACGCCCGCGCGGTACGGCGTCGGCTCGACCTGCACGTGCCAGGCCTTCGTCGTCCCGCGGGCCTCCACCGTCACGGTCCGGTCGGTACGCCGCACGACGAACGTCGCGCCCTCGCCGCCGCCCGACGCCGGGACCTCGACGACGGAGCGGTGCCCGTCGGGGAGGCCGAACAGGCGCAGCGTCACACCGTCCGCCCAGTCGCCGTCGGGACGCTCGGTCCGGGCGGCCATGGGCAGCACCGCACCGGACCGAACGTACACCGGCGCCGACAGGAAGTCGTGCCTCTCGTGCACCCACCGGGGTCCGGTGACCTGCTCGCCCGTCAGCAGCGACGTCCATGTGCCCTCGGGCAGGTACACGTCGACGTCGCCCTGCGCGCTGAACACGGGCGCGACGAGCACCTGCTCGCCCAGCATGTACTGCGTGTCGACGGTCGCGGCACCCGGGTCGTCGGGGAACTCCAGCACCATCGGCCGCATCACCGGGACGCCCTGCTCGTGCGCCTCGACGCCGGCCTGCGCCAGGTACGGCATGAGCGCGTGCTTGAGGTGCGTGAACCGGCGGGCCACCTCGACGGCCTCCTCGTCGAACGCCCACGGCACCCGGTAGGAGTCCGAGCCGTGCAGGCGGCTGTGCGACGACAGCAGACCGAACACGAGCCACCGCTTGAAGACGGCGGCGTCCGGCGTGCCCTCGAAGCCGCCGATGTCGTGGCTCCAGAAGCCGAAGCCCGACGACGCGAGCGACAGGCCGCCGCGCAGCGACTCGGCCATCGACGTGAACGTCGACTCGCAGTCGCCGCCCCAGTGCACGGGGAACTGCTGGCCGCCCGCGGTCGCCGACCGCGCGAACAGGACCGCCTCGCCCTCGCCGCGCTCCGCCGTGAGGACGTCGAACACGGCCTTGTTGTAGAGGTGCGTGTAGTAGTTGTGCATCCGCTCCGGGTCGGAGCCGTCGTGCCAGACGACGTCCGTGGGGATCCGCTCGCCGAAGTCCGTCTTGAACGCGTCGACACCCTGGCCGAGCAGCCGGCGCAGGTGACCCGAGTACCAGGCCACCGCCTCGGGGTTGGTGAAGTCGACGAGCCCCATGCCGGCCTGCCACAGGTCGGTCTGCCACACCGAGCCGTCGGCGCGCTTGACCAGGTAGCCCCCGGCCCGGCCCTCCTCGAACAGGGCCGACCGCTGCGCGATGTACGGGTTGATCCACACGCACACCTTCAGACCCCGGTCGTGCAGCCGGGACAGCAGCCCCTCCGGGTCCGGGAACGTCGCCGGGTCCCACGTGAAGTCCGTCCAGTGGAAGCCGCGCATCCAGAAGCAGTCGAAGTGGAAGACGCTCAAGGGCAGGTCGCGCTCGGCCATGCCGTCGACGAACGACATCACCGTCTCCTCGTCGTACGAGGTGGTGAACGACGTCGACAGCCACAGGCCGTACGACCACGCCGGCACGCGGGCCGGCCGGCCGGTCAGCGCCGTGTAGCGACGCAGCACGTCCTTCGGCGTCGGGCCGTGGATGACGTAGTACTGCAGCGCCTCGCCCGCGACGGAGAACTGCGTGCGGGACACGATCTCCGAGCCGACCTCGAACGCGACCTTGCCCGGGTGGTCGACGAACACGCCGTAGCCCTGGTCGGACAGGTAGAACGGCACGTTCTTGTACGCCTGCTCGCTGGCGGTGCCACCGTCGGCGTTCCAGATGTCGATCGACTGGCCGTTCTTGACGAACGCGCCGAACCGCTCCCCCAGCCCGTACACGTGCTCGCGCACGCCCAGCGTGAGCTGCTCGTGCACGTAGGGGTCCCCCGCAGCGTCGGTGACGACTCCGACGCTGCGGGGGGTGGAGGACGTGAGCACGCGGCCGTCGGCTTCGAACTCGACGCCCCACGCCCCTCGGGTGGACACCCGGGCGGAGAGGCCACCGGCGCGGAAGGTCGCGACACCGTCCTCGTCCTGCTCCGGGCCGACCACCTTCACGTCCGCGCCGGTCCTGGCCAGCTCGAACGCGGGTCCTCGGTCCACACCACCGGTGTGGTGCTCGATGCGGACGCCGATCACGTCGTCCATCGGGCTGCTGAACGTCACGGTGACCAGCGGCCGGTTCAGGGTGTCGCCGCGCGTGGTGAGCGGCCCGGTGGCGGCGTAGACGGTGAGCGTGTCCTGCTCGACGCTCACGTCCGCGACCGCGCGCGGGTGCAGGACGCGGACGCCCGGGAGGTGCTGCCAGTAGCCGTCGGTGAACTTCATGCGTGTGCCTTTGCTCGTGTTCTGTGCGACGTCACTTGACCGACCCGGCGGTGACACCGCGGGTCAGCGTGCGCTGGAAGAGGAGGAAGAAGATGACGGCGGGGACCAGGGACACGAGCGCACCCGCGTTGGTCGTCGGCGCGTCCATCATGCGGTCGCCCTGCAACGAGGCGAGGGCCACCGGGATCGTCTGCGTGTCGTTGGTCGTGAGCATCACGAGCGGGATGAAGAACTCGTTCCAGGTCCAGATGAAGAAGAAGATCATCAGCACCGAGAGCGTGGGCCGGACCACCGGGAAGACGACCTTCCACAGCACCTGCCACCGGCTCGCGCCGTCCAGGGCCGCGGCCTCGAGGAGCGCCTTCGGGAACGTGCCGAGCACCGAGCTCAGCAGGTACGTGCCGAACGCCGACTGGATGACGGTGAAGATGATGATCACCGACCACGGCGAGTTCGACAGGCCCACGTCGGACGCCATCGTGAACAGCGGGTAGATGAGCGCTTCCTGCGGGAGCATCGTCGCGAGCAGGAACAGCGTGACGATCCAGAGCCTGCCCTTCACGCGGCCCACGCCGATCGCGTACGCGTTGAACAGCGACAGCAGCGTCCCCGCGACGGCGACCGCGCCCGAGATCCAGATGGAGTTGACGAGCTTCTGCGGGAAGTTCACACGCGTCCAGAAGTTCTTGACGCCCTCCGTGTAGAACTCGTTCGGGAAGCTCAGCGGGCCGTTCTGCGAGTAGTCCGCCGGGGACTTGAACGCGTTGAGCAGCATGATGATGAACGGCACCAGCATCGCGAGGGCGACGAGGACGGCCAGCGCGAGGACCACCCAGCGGGCCTTGCCGCGGTGGTGGCGGCTCTTGTTCGCGACTGCCGCGACCGACGGGGCGTCGAGCGTTGCGGTGGCCATCAGCGACCCTCCTCCTTGCGCTCGTAGCGCGACTGCAAGATCAGGATCACGGCGGCCACGACGACGATCACGAGCGTGAGGACGTTCGCGACGGCGGCGCCGTAGCCGACCTTCGACTTGTCGAAGAAGTTGAGGTACGAGTAGTAGCTCGGCACGAGCGTCGAGCTCTCCGGCCCGCCGCGGGTCAGCACGTAGATCGGACCGAACACCTTGAGCGCGGCCACCGTGCACGTGAGCACCACGACGAATGTCTCGGGGCGGATCTGCGGGACCGTGATGGCCCGGAACCGCCGCCACCAGCCGGCGCCGTCGAGCTCCGCCGCCTCGTACAGCTCGGGGTCGACGCGCTGCAGCGCCGACATGAACACCACGACCGGGTAGCCGATCTGGACCCAGACCAGCACGAGCATCACGCTCGGCATCGCGGTGGCCGGCGAGCCCAGCCAGTTCGGCGGGTTCTCGACCCCCCACGACCGCAGGATCTCGTTGACCGCACCGGTCTGCGCGTTGAGGATCCAGTTCCACAGCACGCCGGCGACCGCGACGGGCAGGATCTGCGGCAGGTAGTACGTGGCTCGCAGGACGGCCGCGCTGCGCGAGCCGAACGTCTTGCCGAGGTAGTCGAACAGGACCGACGCGAGCAGCAGGCCGATGAGCGTCGGGACGACGACCATCGCGACGATCATCGAGATCGAGTTCCGGAACGACGTCCAGAACTGCTCGTCGTGCAGGAGGTTCTGGTAGTTCTCGAGCCCCACCCAGTGGTGCGGGGCCATGCCGCCCTTCCACTTCTGGAAGCTGAGGATCACGTTCTGCACGAACGGGATCCCGATCACGACCCCGAACCCGATGGCTCCCGGGATCAGGTACGGCAGGTAGGGGACCCATCCGGGTCGGCTGCGGCGGGGCTTCGTCGGGCCCGCCGGCGGGCTGGCGGTGGTCGACGCGCCGTCGGCGCGCTCGATCGACTCGATGGTCATGGTGGGTCCTCCGTCCGGGAGTGTCCGAGGCCCCGGGCGCGGGTGTGGTGCGCCCGGGGCCGCCGGATCACTCGCCCAGCAGGTCCTTCTTGCCGGACTCGTACGCGTCCTGGAGGCCGTCGAGGACCTCGTCGGGCGACTTGGACTGGTTCACGAGCGACTGCAGCTGGCTGACGATCACGTCGTAGAACCCGGCGACCGGCCAGTCGGGGTAGTAGGCCAGACCGTCGTCACCGAGGATGTCGGTGAAGTTCTGCGTGAGCTCGGCCGTCTTCGGGTCGGTGATCTTCGACGGGTCGCCGGCGACCGGCAGGCCGCCCTTCTCGCCGAGGATGTCCTGGACCTCGGGCCGCAGCGTGATGTCGATGAAGTCCTCCGCGAGCGACTTCGCCTTCGCGTTGGCCGGGACGACCCAGATGTTGCCGGACGAGCCCGGGTGGAGCTTGTTCTCCGGGAACAGCGTCTGCGACCAGTTGAACTTGATCTCGTCGACCAGGCGGCCGAACCACCACGAGCCCGAGACCATGATCGGGTAGGTCCCCGAGATGAACGACGTGCCCATGTCCTCGGCGGTCAGACCGGCCGAGTCGGACGCGATGTAGCCCTTCTTGACCCACTCGTCGAGCTTCTCGGTGGCCTTCGTCATCGCGTCGCCGTGCCAGTCGACGTCGTTCTTGAAGAGCTGGTAGTCGTCGACCAGCGCGCGGTCGCCGTAGTGCAGCACGAGCTCGTACCAGAGCTGGCCGAGCGGGTACTCGGCGCCGGCCTCGGCGAGCGGGGTGATGCCCTTCTCCTTGAACGCGGCGAGCGCCTGCTCGAAGCCGTCGAACGTGGTCGGGACCTCGATGCCGTTCGCCGTGAACATGTCGTTGTTCAGGTAGACGCCGACGAACTCGCCGTAGTTCGGCACGCCGTACCAGTCGCCCGAGCCCATGAGCCCGTCCTCGTCGTACGTGGCCGTGGTGGCGAGGGAGCCGCTGAGCTTGGTGTCCCAGCCCTTCTCCTTCGCGACGTCCGTCAGCGGGGTGAGCAGGCCCTGCGAGGCGAGCTGCCCGGCGGTCGCGTTGCCCTTGTTGTACTCCATGACGTCCGGCACGTCGTCGCCGGTGAGCACGATCTTGGCGTTCTTCTGGATCTGCTCGAACGTCTGGTGCTGCAGGTCGACCGTGACGCCGGGGTGCTCGGTCTTGAAGATCTCGATCGCCTTGTCCCACGCCTGGCCCATGGCGGACGTGTCGCTCTCGTAGTGCCAGATCTTCAGCGTCTTGGCATCGCTGCCCTCGTCGCCCGAGCTGTCCGAGCCGCTGCTGCTGCAGGCGGCCAACGCGAGCGGCGTCAGGAGCGCGGCGGTCGCGAGCGCCGCCCAACGCCGGGTGCTGATCCTCATCCTGGGTCTCCTCATCGAGTGGATGGCTGGGCGGGAACGCCCTGTTGCGTCGAAGCGCTTCGATGACACTAGCGCGCCGGTTTGTCGGTGTCCAGGCCGTTGTTCGATGCTTGTCTTCGGACAGGTTGGCGCGCTAGCGTCGAAGCGCTTCACCGACTCGCGACGCAGCGAGCGAGGCGGTCGACCGTCGTCGACGCACGGCCCGCTAGGGTGACTCCCGACCCAGGCAGTGTGTCAGGGCAGTGACTACAGGAGGTGCCGCCGTGACCACGATCGACGACGTCGCCCGCGCCGCGGGCGTCTCCGTCTCGACCGTGTCCTACGCGCTCTCCGGCAAGCGGCCCATCTCCGCCCCCACCCGCGCACGCGTCGAGCGGGCCGTCCGCGAGCTCGGCTACCGGCCGCACGCCGGGGCCCGCGCGCTCGCGTCCCAGCGCACCAACGTGCTCGCCCTCATGGCCCCGCTGCGCGTCGACGTGAACGTCAACGTCATCATGCAGTTCGTCACCGGCGTCGTCACGCGAGCCCGCGACTTCGAGCACGACGTCCTCCTGCTCACGCAGGACGACCTCGCCGGTGTGGACCGGGTCGCGGCCGGGTCCATGGTCGACGCGCTGATCATGATGGACGTCGAGGCCGAGGACCCCCGGCTGCCCCTGCTGCGCCGGCAGAAGCAACCCGCCGTCCTCATCGGGCTCCCCCGCGACCAGCACGGCCTGTCGTGCGTCGACCTCGACTTCGAGGCCTCCGCCCGGCTCGCCGTCGACCACCTCGCGGACCTCGGCCACCGGCAGATCGCGCTCGTCGGGTCACCGCACCTCGTCCTCGAACGCCGCACCACGTACGCGCAGCGGATGGTGCACGGGTTCACCACCGAGACTGCCCGCCGCGGCGTCGCCGGCCTGTTCGTGCCGTGCGAGTCGTCGCACGCCGGTGCGGTCGACGCGATCGACCGGGTGTTCGACCAGCTCCCCGACGTCACCGCGCTCGTCGTGCACAACGAGGTCGCCCTCCCCGTCGTCCTCGCCACCCTGCGCGAGCGGGGCCGCGAGATCCCGCGCGACATCTCCGTCGTCGCGGTCTGCCCCGAGGACGTCGCCGTCGGTCAGCCGCAGCAGCTGACGGCCGTGGACATCCCGGCCATGACCATCGGCTCCGTCGCCGTCGACATGGCCGCGGCCCGGCTCGACGGCGACCAGCCCGCCGAGACCCGGCTCCTGTCGCCCGTGCTCACCGTGCGGGCGAGCACCGGTCCCGCGCCGGCCTGACGGGCGTCACTCCCCCAGCCAGCGCCCGCCGCGCATGACGCGCAGCGGCCGCAGGTCCGCGTCCGTGACGAGCAGGTCCGCGCGGCGACCGACGACGAGCGCGCCGATGTCCCGCCGGCCGAGCACCTCCGCCGGCGTGGTGGCAGCGGCCCGGACCGCGTCGACCAGCGGGATGCCCGCGCCCACCACCGAGCGGACGACGTCGACGAGGTGCGCGACACCGCCCGCGATGGCACCGGACGCCCCGACCTCGTCGACGATGCGCGCGACGCCCTCGGCGACCCGGACCGCCATCGGGCCCAGGCGGTAGTCGCCGTCGGGCATCCCCGCCGCCGCCATCGCGTCCGTCACGAGCGCGATCGCGTCCGCGCCCACGACGTCGAACACGCTCCGCACCGTGCCGTCCGCGAGATGTGTCCCGTCCGCGACGAGCTCGACGACCAGCTCGCCGCGCGCCCCCGCGGCCAGGCAGGCCGCCACCGGGCCTGGGTCGCGGTGGTGCAGCGGACGCATCCCGTTGAACAGGTGCGTCGCCGTGAGGCGCGCAGCACGCGTGGTCGACGAGGCGGCCAGCAGGTCGAACCCACGGTCCACCGCCGCCTCGACCTGCTCGGCCGACGCGTCCGTGTGACCGATCGACGGCACCGCGCCCGCCGCGACGAGCGCGCCCAGGACGTCGTCGGCGTCGCCGCTCCCGTCCGCGACACCCGGGACCTCCGGCGCGACGGTCATCGTCACGAGGTGGCCGCGAGCCGCGCGCGCGACGCTCGCGACCAGACCAGGGTCGCCCGCGAGCATGTCCGCCGGGTTCTGCGCGCCGCACCGAGCCGCCGACAGGAACGGTCCCTCGAGGTGGATGCCCGCGATCTCCCCGGCGTCCGCGAGGTCCGCCAGCAGCGCCGTCCGCGCCAGCAGGACGTCCGCCGGGGCCGTGACGAGCGACGCCACGAGGCTCGTCGTGCCGTGCCTGCGGTGCTCGTCGACCGCGCGGCGCGCAGCCGCCGCGTCCGTCGCGTCCGGGAAGCTCGCACCCCCGCCGCCGTGACAGTGCAGGTCGACCAGGCCCGGCAGCACCGTCGCCGCGCCGTCCGCCGCCGGCGCCGGACCCCAGTGGTCCGGGAGCACCTCGGCCGGGCCCACCCACATGACCACCCCGTCGACCACGACGACGACGCCGTCGTCGAGGACGCGGGACGGGGTCACCACCCGGCCACGGACGAGGGAACGGTCGGGCTCGGTCGCAGCGGTCACGCCGTCATCCTGCCGCAGCCGCGGGCGTGCTCGCTGCCCCCGCACGGGCCGCCCCTGACCCGTCCGCGGGATGCGCGGCGCGACCGCGGCGGGCACGGCCCGTCCACCAGCGGCCGCCACCGGCACCGAGCGCTCCCTCAGCCGCGCAGACCAGCAGCAGCCAGCCCGACGAGGCGACCGGGACCTGCCCCTGCGCGAGCAGCAGCGTGCACAGGACGGCGCCGACCAGGGCGAACACCACGACGTGCACCCGCTCGCGCGGCTCACGGCGCAGCAGGTGCGCGGTCAGCAGCCCGGCGGGCCAGCCGACGACGGCGATCGGGAGCAGGGCGACCAGCCAGGCGAGCGTGACGACGTAGAAGCCCCAGCCCGCCCCCGGCGCGCCGCCGGCCACCAGGCCGAGCGCGCCGGCGACCGGGACGTTGACCACGGCCAGCACCCCGGCGCAGCGCACGCAGACCGACGTGACCGCCCGGGGGCCACGCACCGCGTTCGCGTCGACCGCCGCATGCTGCTGCGGCGTGTCCGGCGGTGCCGGCGGTGCCGGCTGGTCCGGCTGGTGGGGCGGTGCCGGCTGGTCCCGCTGCATGCTCATCGCGTCGCCGCCCGCGCCGGCGACCGTCGGGCCGCGACCTGCCGTGCCCCGTGGGCCAGGACCCGCAGGTACAGACGCTGACCGACGACCACCAACGGCCCCAGCGCACGCACCCAGGCGACCGCTGGCCTGGAGTACGCGACGACGACGAACCACAGCCCGTCCTCGTCGAGCTCGACGGTGAACGCCTCCTCCCCTCGGAACAGGTGCCCGGGCAGCGTGCCGTAGCCGAACCCGTCGGACGTCACCCACACCACCTCGCACGGCTCGAGCAGCCGCCACCGCCCGACTCCCAGGCGGGTGACGACCCGGACGCCCGGCTCCGCCCGGTCGGCGTCAGCGTCCACGTCCACGTGCGCGGCCGCATGGACCTGCCAGCCGCGCAGCGCCTCGCCGACCCGGTCGCGGTCGGACTCGTCGGCGTCGCGCAGGAGCCGGTGGCGGACCGCCAGGTGACGGAAGCCGTCGGGCCGGGTCCCCGACCTGGTGCCGCCGACGGGTGCGTAGGTGAGCGGGCCGCCTGGCGCGCGCTGCGCGGGCCGGTCGACGTCCTCGCTCGTCATCGACAGGCGGAGCGCGAGCAGCGTGCACAGCACGAACCCGCCGGCGTTCAGCAGCCCGTGCGTCGCGACCATCCAGCCGAGCCCGGGATGCGGCAGCCCTGTGGCCTCCCCCAGAGCCCACCACGTCGCGAGCACCATCGCGGTCCCGGCGGCGACCGCCCCGGCGCGGGACAGGGTGCGTGCACGACCGGACGGCGAGAGCCCCCAGGCCGTCGCCGCCGCGCACCACAGCCCGACCGTGAGCAGGAGCGCGCCGACGAGCTCGGCGGCGTCCGAGACGAAGTACGCCGCGAGGACGGCGAGCACCCCGGCGGGGGTGGCGACCGCGGCCGTCCGGGCGACCCGCGACGACGCCGGTGCCGTGGTGCGTCCGGCGGTGCGGGCGAGCAGCCCCGCCACGAGGCACGCACCGAACCCGGCGAACAGCATGTGCGGCACGGTCAGCGTGAGGTGGTCGCCGGAGAACCCGAGCAGGCCCCACCCCGCGCGCTCCGCGACCAGCGCCGCGGCGCCGACGGCCGGCGTCCCGAGCGCGACGGCGGTGCCGAGCAGCAGCCAGTCGTCGCGCACGCCGCGCAGGACCCGCACACCGCACCCGGCGAGGACCGCGCACGCGGCCGCGAACGGCAGGACGAGGAACGCCGCCACCGACCCCGTGGGGAGCCAGACGGCGACGGCGGCCAGCCCGACCACGACGGGCCACCAGACGGTGCCCGACCTCGGCACGACGCGGTCTCCCAGCAGCCGCAGACCCGTCGGGAGCACCACGACGGCGCCGAGGGCCACGACGACCCGGACCGTGGCCAGCGCTGCCGGCGCGAGGTCGGCGCTCATGCGCGGGCCGCCCGGACCACGCCGAGCACCTCGTCGCCCGCGCCGAGCGGGACCGAGATCCGGCTCAGCCGCACGAGACGACCGACGAGCGGTGCCGCACCCTCCACGGGCTCGCGCACCGTGGAGGCGGCGTAGCCCCGCTCGCGGAGCGGGCGCTGGGCGGCCTCGCGGACGTGGGGGCGGGTGTCGGGCCTGTCGTCGTCGGGCATGCGCTCAGTTGAACACGTTCAGTTGAACATGTTCAAGGGGATGCCGCCGGCCTCCTGGGACGTGTCAGGCAGGGACGGGCAGCGTCACCGCGGGTCAGAAGAGCCGGGCATCCACGTCGTCGACGCCGCGCATCGCGTCGTAGTCCAGCACCAGGCAGCCGATGCCACGGTCCGTCGCCAGGACACGGGCCTGCGGCTTGATCTCCTGCGCGGCGAACACGCCGCGCACGGGGGCGAGGTGCGGGTCCCGGTTGAGCAGGTCGAGGTAGCGGGTCAGCTGCTCGACGCCGTCGATGTCACCCCGCCGCTTGATCTCGACCGCCACCGTGCCGCCCGAGGGGTCCTTCGCGAGGATGTCGACCGGCCCGATCGCCGTCGGGAACTCCCGCCGGATGAGGCTGTGCCCCGACCCGAGGAGCACGATCTGCGCGGCCAGCAGCTCCTGCAGGTGCGCCTCGACACCGTCCTTCACCAGGCCCGGGTCCACGCCCAGGTCGTGCGCGGAGTCGTGCACCACGTCGTACAGGTCGATCTCGAGCCGGTCGTCCGACTTCTGGTGCTGGACGACCCACGTCTGCGTGACGCCGGCCGCGCGGGACTCGTCGTCCGGCTCGGCGACCGCGAGCGTGCACGGGGGGCTCATCCAGTTGAGGGGCTTGTACGAGCCACCGTCCGAGTGCAGCAGCACGCTCCCGTCGGCCTTGACGACGAGCAGCCGGGTCGCGAGCGGAAGGTGCGCGTTGAGACGGCCGCTGTAGCGGGCCGCGCAACGGGCGACGACGAGACGCATGCGAGTCCTCGGGAGAGCTGGGGATCAGATGACCGAGCCCACGCGCGACGGCGTGGCCTCGATCCAGGACGTCAACCCGGCGTACGCCTCCGGGGACATCTGCAGGAACACGTCCTGCGCACCGCTGCGGCAGGTCACGACGACCTGCCCGGTGCCCTCGACGGTCCGCCGCTCCACCACGGTCAGCCCGACACGGTCCCAGCGGACCGCGGGCCGCGGCGCCAGGGACGCGCGCCGCCACCAGTAGAGCTGGCGCGCGCCGTACTGCGCGATGCCGGCCGACCACGGGCCGTGAGCGCTGCGGCCGAACGCGCAGTGGAACGAGCCCACCCGACGGTCGAGCGTGTGCGAGCGGGAGAGAGCCAGGCCGGCCAGCACCAGGACGATGACGACCGCCCCGACCACCAGACCGACCTCGACCCCGCTCACCTCAGGCGGACCCTCAGTGCCCCGTGGAGGCGGGAGCCGAGCTGCGGCCGCCGCTGACCACCGAGTCCACGACCACGGTGGCCTGGTCCGAGTCGAACGAGAGGAACCCGCCCTCGACCTGCCAGCGCATGACCTCGCCGCCACCGGCCGGGGTCACCCGGATCTCACCGGGCTTGAGCACGGTCAGCACCGGCGTGTGACCGGCGAGGATGCCCATCTCGCCGTCGCCCGCGGGGGCGATGATCCGCTGGGCAGTGCCCGACCAGACCTTGCCATCGGCGGCGACGACGTCGACCTCGATGTCAGCCACTGACCTTCTCCTTCATGTTCGGTCGGGGCCGGGAGGCGCCGGTGGGGCGCCTCCCGGTCATGGCCGCCCGGTGGGCGACCACTCCCCGCAGAGTCACGGGACCTGACGGGTCAGACGCCGTATTCCTTCTGGATGCGGGCCCAGTTGCGCTCGAGGTCCTCGAGCCCGCCGATGTTGAAGAACGCCTGCTCGGCAATGTGGTCGAACTCGCCGTCCGCGATCTTGCCGAACGCCTCGACCGTCTCCGCCAGCGGCACCGTCGAGCCCGCGACACCGGTGAACTTCTCGGCCATGTACGTGTTCTGCGAGAGGAACTGCTGGATGCGGCGGGCACGAGCCACGACCGTCTTGTCCTCCTCCGACAGCTCGTCGACACCGAGGATCGCGATGATGTCCTGGAGCTCCTTGTTGCGCTGCAGGATCGACTTCACGCGGGTCGCGGCGTCGTAGTGCGCCTGGCCGACGTAGCGCGGGTCGAGGATGCGGCTCGTCGAGGAGAGCGGGTCGACGGCCGGGTACAGACCGCGCGAGGCGATCTCACGGCTGAGCTCGGTCGTCGCGTCGAGGTGCGCGAACGTCGTGGCCGGCGCCGGGTCGGTGTAGTCGTCGGCGGGCACGTAGATCGCCTGCAGCGAGGTGATCGAGTGACCACGCGTCGACGTGATGCGCTCCTGCAGGAGGCCCATCTCGTCGGCGAGGTTCGGCTGGTAGCCGACCGCGGACGGCATGCGGCCGAGCAGCGTCGACACCTCGGAACCCGCCTGCGTGAACCGGAAGATGTTGTCGATGAAGAGCAGCACGTCCTGCTTCTGCACGTCGCGGAAGTACTCCGCCATCGTCAGGGCGGACAGGGCGACGCGCAGACGCGTGCCCGGCGGCTCGTCCATCTGGCCGAAGACGAGCGCCGTCTTGTCGAAGACGCCGGCCTCCTCCATCTCGACGATGAGGTCGTTGCCCTCACGGGTGCGCTCGCCGACACCGGCGAACACCGACACACCACCGTGGTTCTGGGCGACGCGCTGGATCATCTCCTGGATGAGGACCGTCTTGCCGACGCCCGCACCCCCGAAGAGACCGATCTTGCCGCCGAGCACGTAGGGCGTGAGCAGGTCGATGACCTTGATGCCGGTCTCGAACATCTGCGTCTTCGACTCGAGCTGGTCGAACGCCGGGGGCTTGCGGTGGATCGGCCAGCGCTCCGTGATCTCGAGCTTCTCGCCCTCCTCGAGGTTGAGCACCTCGCCGATCACGTTGAACACGTGGCCCTTGGTGACGTCACCGACGGGCACCGAGATCGCGGCGCCGGTGTCGCGCACCTGCGCGCCACGGACCAGGCCGTCGGTCGGCTTGAGCGCGATCGCCCGCACGAGCGAGTCGCCCAGGTGCTGGGCGACCTCGAGGGTCATGGTGAACGAGCTCTCGCCCTCGCCCTGCGCGCTCAGGTCGATGTCGACCTGGAGCGCGTTGTAGAGCTCGGGGATCTGGTCCGCGGGGAACTCGATGTCCACGATCGGACCGATGACCCGGGCGACCCGTCCCACGCCGGGCGTGTCGGCGGTGCTGGCCGTCTCGTCGACGGTGGTGGCGGTCATGTCTGGCCTCGCTTCGTTCGTCCGGAGCTGGGCTCCGTCGGGGGCTGTGTCGTGCGGTCGGTGTTCAGGAGGCGGAAGCGAGTGCGTCGGCGCCCGACACGATCTCGCTGATCTCCTGGGTGATCTCACTCTGGCGGGCCTGGTTGGCCAGCCGCGTGTACATGCGGATGAGGTCCTCGGCGTTCTCCGTCGCGGTGTGCATCGCACGCTGCCGCGCGGCGAGCTCGGACGCCGCGGCCTGCAGCAGGCACGCGTAGATCCGGCTGCGCACGTAGCGCGGGAGCAGCGCGTCGAGGACGACGGCGGGCTCCGGCTCGAACTCGTACAGCGGCAGCGTGTCGCTCTCCGCCGGTGCCACGCCCTCCACGACCTCGAGGGGCAGCAGACGGATGACCCGCGGACGCTGCGTCACCATGTTCACGAACTGCGTGTACACGACGTGCACCTCGCCGATGCCACCCGCGTCGGCGGGTGCCCGGAACGCGTCGAGCAGCGTCTCCGCGATCTCGCCGGCGAGCTCCGTGGTCGGGGCGTCCGACGAGCCGGTCCACGCGCCCGCGAGCTCACGCCCACGGAACGAGTAGTAGGCCGACGCACGACGACCCGACACGAAGAGGGCGACCTGCTTGCCCTCCCGCTCGAGCCGCTCGACGAGCCGCTCCGTCTCGCGGATGACGCTCGCCGAGTAGGCGCCCGCCATGCCGCGGTCCGACGCGATGAGCAGCACCGCCACACGCGAGGTGTCCGTCCGCTCGACGAGGAACGGGTGCGTGACGTTCGAGTGCGTCGCGACGGCCGACACCGCACGGGTGATCGCCCGCGAGTACGGCGCCGCGAGGCTCACCCGGTCACGCGCCCGGCCGATCCGGGACGCAGCGATCAGCTCCTGCGCCCGGAACATCTTCTTGAGCGACTGGGTGGACTTGATGCGCTGCTTGTAGATGCGCTGCGAACCGGCCATCTCAGGCCCGCTTCTGCTTGACGATCTGCTCCTGCTCGACCTCGACACCGGCCTCGCCGTCGGCGGCGCCGACCAGCGGCGACCCGTCGGCCTTGAGGAAGCCGTTGCGGACCTCCTCGACGGCGGCGGCGAGCGTCTCCTCGGTCGCGTCGTCGAGCTTGCCCGTGGACGCGATCGTGGAGAGGACCTCGGTCTTGCGGCGCAGGTGCTCCAGCAGCTCGGACTCGAACCGCCGCACGTCCTCGACCGGGACGTCGTCGAGCTTGCCCTTGACACCGGCCCAGATCGACGCGACCTGGTCCTCGACGGCGAACGGGCTGTACTGACCCTGCTTGAGCAGCTCGGTCAGGCGCGCGCCTCGGGCCAGCTGCGCGCGGCTCGTCGCGTCGAGGTCGGACGCGAACATCGCGAACGCCTCGAGCGAACGGAACTGCGCCAGGTCCAGCTTCAGCGTGCCGGAGACCTGCTTCATCGCCTTGACCTGCGCGGCACCACCGACGCGGGACACCGAGATGCCGACGTCGACGGCCGGGCGCTGGTCGGCGTTGAAGAGGTCCGACTGCAGGAAGATCTGGCCGTCGGTGATCGAGATGACGTTGGTCGGGATGTACGCCGACACGTCGTTCGCCTTGGTCTCGATGATCGGCAGACCGGTCATCGAGCCCGCGCCCAGCTCGTCGGAGAGCTTGGCGCAACGCTCGAGCAGACGGGAGTGCAGGTAGAAGACGTCACCGGGGTACGCCTCGCGGCCCGGCGGGCGGCGCAGCAGCAGCGACACGGCGCGGTACGCCTCGGCCTGCTTCGACAGGTCGTCGAACACGATGAGGACGTGCTTGCCCTGGTACATCCAGTGCTGGCCGATGGCCGAGCCGGTGTACGGGGCGAGGTACTTGAAGCCGGCCGGGTCGGACGCCGGGGCCGCGACGATCGTCGTGTACTCCAGGGCGCCGGCCTCCTCGAGGGCGCCGCGCACGGCGGCGATCGTGGAGCCCTTCTGACCGATGGCGACGTAGATGCAGCGGACCTGCTTCGTCGGGTCGCCGGTCTCCCAGTTGGCCTTCTGGTTGATGATCGTGTCGATCGCGATCGCCGTCTTGCCCGTCTGGCGGTCGCCGATGATCAGCTGACGCTGGCCACGGCCGATCGGGATCATCGAGTCGATGGCCTTGATGCCGGTCTGCAGCGGCTCGTGCACCGACTTGCGGGCCATGACGCCGGGAGCCTGGAGCTCGAGGGCGCGACGGTCCTCGGTCTCGAGGGCGCCGAGGCCGTCGATGGGCTCGCCCAGCGGGTCGACGACGCGACCGAGGTAGCCGTCGCCGACCGGCACGGAGAGCACCTCGCCCGTGCGGCGGACCTCCTGGCCCTCCTCGATGCCGGTGAACTCGCCCAGGACGACGACACCGATCTCGCGCACGTCGAGGTTGAGCGCGAGGCCGAGCGTGCCGTCCTCGAACTTGAGCAGCTCGTTCGCCATCGCGCCCGGCAGACCCTCGACCTGCGCGATGCCGTCGCCCGCGAGCGTGACACGGCCGACCTCTTCCGAGACGGCGCCCTTGGGCTCGTACGTCTTCACGAAGCTGTCCAGCGCGGCGCGGATCTCCTCCGGCCGGATCGTCAGCTCAGCCATTGCTTCTCTCCTGTCGTGGCGCACGCGGTGCGTGCGGTCTCACATGTCTGGTGCGCGCGGGGCGCAGGTCAGCTCGCCAGTCGTCGGCGGGCGTCGGCGAGGCGGGCGAGCACGGTCGCGTCCACGACCTGAGGTCCCACCTGCACGCGCAGGCCACCGAGGATCTGCGGGTCGAGCACGGTGTTGAGCTGGATCACGCGACCGTAGGCACGCTCCAGGATCTCGGCGAGCCGGTCGCGCTGCGCGACCGTGAGCGGCGACGCCGAGTGCACCGTCGCGACCTGACGGTTGCGACGCTCCGCGATGAGGTCGGCCAGGTGACCGAGGCTCACCACGTAGCGGCGACCGCGCGGTGCCGCCGCGACACGCTTGGCGACCAGGTCGGTCACCGGTGCCACCCGCCCGGCGAGGATCTTGTCGACCAGGTCGGCCCGGGCGTGCGCGAGGACGCTCGTGTCGAACAGCACCCGGCGCACCTCACGCTGACCCGCGAGTGCGCGCGAGAACCGGAACAGCTCGTCCTCCACCCGCCCCAGCGTGCCGTCCGCCTCGGCGGTGGCGAGCACGGCGTGGAACGCCAGGTGCTCGACCGCGTCGGCGAGGTCGACGTCCGCCGACCAGCGCGACCGGACCAGCCCCTGCGCCGCCTCGACGACCCGGGGGTCGGCCGCGGCGAGCAGCCGGCCCACGAGCCCGGCCTTCGCGTCGCCCTGGACCGACGGGTCGGCCAGCGTCCGGCGCAGCGAGCCGGAGGAGTCCAGCGCGTCGACGAGGGCGAACAGCTGCTCGCCCAGCACCGACGCCTGCGCACCGGCAGCGCTCAGGACCGGCTCCCACCGCTCCTCGGCGACAGCCAGCGACGCCCGACTCGTCCCGCGCATCAGTTCCCCTTACCTGCGTCCGCCGCAGCGCCCGCCGTGGTGGCCTCGAGGTCGTCGAGGAAGCGGTCGACGACGCGCGAGCGCCGTGCCTCGTCCTCGAGCGACTCGCCGACGATCTTCGACGCGAGCTCGGTCGCGAGCGCGCCGACCTCGGTCCGCAGCGAGACGCTCGCCTGCTGGCGCTCCGCCTCGATCTGCCGCTGAGCGGTCTCCACGATGCGCGCGGCCTCGGCCTGCGCCCGCGTGCGGGACTCCGCGACGATGGCGCCACCCTCGGTGCGCGCCTCCTCACGGATGCGCGCGGCCTCCGTGCGGGCGTCCTGGAGCTGCTGCTGGTACTCGGCGAGGGCCGCCTGGGCCTCCGCCTGTGCCGACTCCGCCAGGGCGAGACCGCCCTCGATCTTCTCTGTCCGCTCGTCGAGCACCGCCTGGATCTTCGGCAGCGCGTACTTGAGGAACACGAATCCGAGCACGACGACGATGAACAGCGACCAGACAATGTCGTAGGTCTCCGGGAGGAGCGGGTTCGGGAGCTCCTCCTCGGCAGCGACCACCGCGCCGTGCGCGGCGGCGATCAGCTGCCCGGCGATCACGGGAAGATGAAGGGGGTGACGAGACCGAGCAGGCCGAACACCTCGATGAAGGCGAGGCCGATGAACATGGTGGAGCGCAGCTGGCCGGACATCTCCGGCTGGCGGGCCATGCTCTCGATCGTCTTGCCGAACAGGATGCCGAGGCCGATGCCGGGGCCGATGGCGGCGAGGCCGTAGCCGATGACGGCGAGGTTGCCGGTCATGTTGTGGTTCCTTTCATCTGCGCGCCGCGCGGCGCGTCCGGGGTGGGGCGACGATCCGGGACCGTGTCCGTCGCCGTCGGGCGAGCATTTGCTCAGTGGTCGGGTTCGAGCACCATCTGCAGGTAGACCGCGGTGAGGATCGCGAACACGTACGCCTGCAGGGCCGCCACGAAGATCTCGAGCAGGAAGAACGCGAACCCGCCCGCGAGCGTCACGACGCCCAGGATCTTCATGCCGTTCGCGGCCGAGAAGAAGAAGAACGACGTCGCCGAGAAGCACAGCGCCAGCAGCAGGTGGCCGGCCATCATGTTCGCGAAGAGTCGGATGGTGAGCGTCGCCGGGCGCAGCAGGAAGACCTGCAGGAACTCGACGGGCGTCAGCAGGATGTACAGGCCCTTCGGCACACCGGCCGGGAAGAGCGCGCCCTTGAGGAACCCGCCCGGACCGAGCTTCTTGACCGCCGCGCCGACGTAGAGGAAGAACACCCACAGCGCGAAGATCAGCGGGAGCCCGATGACCGATGTGCCTGCGACGTTGAGGAACGGGATCACGCCGGTGATGTTGAAGAAGAAGATCGAGAAGAAGATCGTCGTGATGATCGGCGCGTACTTGTTGCCGAGCTTCTCGCCGAGGGTCTCGATCGCGATCTGGCGGCGGCAGAAGTCGAGGACCAGCTCGACGATGACCTGGAACCGGCCCGGGACGAGCTTCGCGCGTCGCGCGGCGACCACGATCACGAGCAGCACCGCGGCGAGCGCGATGAAGCGGACGATCATGATGCGGTTGATCTCGAACGGCGTGCCCTCGAACGCGACCGCCGGCGGGAAGAAGTCCGCGAGGGTCGGCGCGTGGAAGCCGCTGTCGCTTTCTTCCGCGGCGAGCGGGAGGATCGTCGCAAGGCTGAACAGGGCGGTCTCCTGAGGTCGAGGGTGTCGCTCACCCGCGTCGGCGCGGGCACGCTGGCGACACCTGGCCGTCGTGTATGCGGGGAAGCCTAACCTATGAGTCGGCGTGCTCCGGCCGGTCGTTGCCCGTGCTGGACACCCCGCCGGACGCACCCGTCCCGGCACCGTCGGCGGCGGCCTCGGGGGCGGCCGGCTCGACGTACGGGATGTGGCCGCGCTGGACCGCCCGCAGGTCGAGGACGGCCGAGCCGAGGACCCCGGCGAACAGCACGACGCCGAGCACGATGCGGTCGTAGAAGTCGAAGCGGCTGAGCACCGCGAGGGCCACGAACACCACGACGATCTTGGCGAGCCAGGCGCCCATGATCACGGCGGACGTGCGGGCCGGCGAGCTGCGGACGGTCGCCAGCACCGACAGGACCGTGGTGCCCGAGAAGACCAGGGCGATCGCGACGCCGAGCAGCGCGCCCCAGGCACCCGCGGCGCCGGCGACGAGCACGCCGATGCCGACGCCCAGCACGAGCAGGACGCCGAGCAGCACGAGCATGTCCCGGAACGCCTGGCGGACCACGGCCTCGACGGCCTGCTCGCTCAGCGGGGGGCGGGCGCCCGGGGCAGGGGCGTTCGTCATCGGACTTCCTCCGGGGTGGGGACGGGCAGCGGGGCCGCCGGCGGCACGGACTCGGCGGCAGGGTCGGACGGTGCGGGCGCGGACCGCCCGCGCAGGGGACCGAGGGTGAGCAGGGTGGCGACGACGACGCCGACGCCGAAGCAGATGAGCACCTCGGTCGTCGACCACACCACGAGGGCGGAGACGCCGAACGCGAAGACCGCCGTCCAGATGTACATGATCGCCACCGCGCGCCGGTGCGAGTGGCCGAGGCCGAGCAGCCGGTGGTGCAGGTGCATGCGGTCGGGGTGGAACGGCGACTTGCCCGCGCCGACCCGGCGGACCACGGCGAGCGCCATGTCCAGCAGCGGGAGCAGCAGCACGGCGAACGGCAGGAGGATCGGCAGGAACGCCGGGAACCGCTGCCGGTTGAGCACCGACTCCGTGTCGATCTGCCCGGTGACCACGATCGCCGCGGCCGAGATGACGAACCCGAGCACCATCGCGCCCGAGTCCCCCATGAAGATGCGCGCCGGGTAGAAGTTGTGCGGCAGGAACCCGACGCACGCGCCGACCAGGGCCGCGAGCACCAGGGCCGCGAGGCTCGCGTAGTCGCTGCCGCCTGCCGTCCGGGTGAGCAGGTAGGCGTAGAGGAAGAACGCCGTGCCGCCGATGGCCAGCACGCCGGCGGCCAGCCCGTCGAGCCCGTCGACGAAGTTCACCGCGTTCATGGCGATGACGACGGTTAGTACGGTGAGGAACGTCCACATGCGCGTGGAGCTGATGACGTTCACGTCGCCGAACGGCAGCTGGTAGAGCTGGACGCCCTGCCAGGCGAGGAACCCCGCCGCGAGCACCTGACCCATGAGCTTGGTGAGCCAGTCGAGGTCCCAGATGTCGTCGGCGACCCCCAGCGCGCACACCAGCGCCGCTCCCCCGACGATCCCCACCAGCGGCCGCGGGTTGTCGTACAGGGCGTGCAGGAACGGCAGGCGGCTGGCCATGAGGATCGCGACGAGGATGCCCGCGAACATCGCCATACCGCCGAGCCGCGGCGTGGGGATCGCGTGCACGTCGCGGTCGCGCACGGCCGTGATCGCCCCCCACCGCAGCGCGCACCACCGGGCGAGCGGCGTCACGAGGTAGGCGACCGCCGCGGCGATGAGCAGGACGAGGAGGTAGACCCTCATGCGGTGGAGCCCTCTGGCGCGGCGGCGGGCGGAGCGGTCGTGGGCGCACCGGCAGCAGGCGCCTCGGTCGGGTGGACGTCGGCCGCGGGCGCGTCGGAGTCCGGCCCGTCGACCGCGGCGACCTCCCGCAGGCGCTCGATCGAGATCGCGCCCGCACGGACTAGCCGCAGCCGGTCCCCGGTCGCGTCGACGATCGTCGAGGCGACCCCGCCGGGCGCTGTCCCCGCGTCGAGGTACACGGTGACGGAGTCGCCGAGCTGGTCGAGCGCGTCCTGCGCGGTGACGGCGGCGGGCGAGCCCGTCCGGTTGGCGCTCGACACGGCCATCGGGCCGGTGCGGCGCAGGAGCGCGAGCGCGGTCGGGTGGTCGGGCACGCGCAGCGCGACGGTGCCGTGCGTCTCGCCGAGGTCCCAGGCCAGCGACGGCTGCGCCTTCACGATGAGCGTGAGCCCGCCCGGCCAGAACGCCTCCGCGAGGGTGCGGGCGCCCGCCGGGACCTGCGTCGCGAGGCCGTCGAGCGTGCGGACGTCGGGGATGAGGACCGGCGGGGGCATCTGCCGGCCGCGGCCCTTGGCGTCCAGCAGGGCCTGCACGGCGGGCGGCGTGAACGCGTCCGCGCCGATGCCGTACACGGTGTCGGTGGGCAGCACGACGAGCGCGCCGCGGGTGACCGCGTTGACCGCCTCGTCGATCGCGGGCCCCCAGGTGGTCGGGTCGTCGGCTGCCGAGATCCGCTCGCTCACGCCTGCGATCCTCCCACGACGCCGGGTGCCGACTCGCCGGACGTGCCGGGACCGGCCACGTCGCCGGGAGCGTGCGCGCGACGCGCGACGAGCATGCGCGGGCGGCCCGTGAGGTCGGGCCGCGTGCCGACCTCGACGAACGCCCCGGTCGCCTCGGCGTCCCGGCGCGCGGCGGCGTCCTGGACCTCCGCGTGCTCCATCACCAGGAGCCCGCCGGGCACGAGCAGCCGGGCGGCGGCGGCGAGCACGGCCCGCGGGATCTCGAGCCCGTCGGCGCCACCCCCGTAGAGGGCGAGGTCCGGGTCGTGGTCGCGGACCTCGGGGTCCACCGGCACGGCGTCCGGCGGGATGTACGGCGGGTTCGACACGACGACGTCGACGCGTCCGTCGAGGTCGGCGAGCAGCGCGGCGTCCCGCACGTCGCCGAGCTCGGTGCGGACGTCGGGCGCGCGGTTGGCGGTCGCGTTGCGCCCGGTGAGCGCGACGGCCGCGGGCGACGCGTCGACCGCGGAGACCTGTGCGGTCGGCACCTCGGTCGCGACGGCGACGGCGATGCCGCCGGCACCGCAGCAGAGGTCGACGACGACGGGTGCGCGACCCGCGGCGGCGAGCCGGACCGCCTCGTCGATCGCGACCTGCGCGACCTGCTCGGTCTCGGGGCGCGGCACGAAGACTCCGGGCTCCACGTGCATCGTCAGGTAGCGGAACCCCGTCGAGCCGGTGATGTGCTGCAGGGGCTCGCGCAGCCGGCGGCGCTCGACCAGGTGCGCGTACCGCTCGGCGAACCCCTCGGGCACCGGCGGCGGCAGGACCAGCTCGAGGCGGTCCACGCCGAGCGCGTGGGCGGCGAGCGCGGTCGCGTCACTGCGCGGGGAGGCCACGCCGGCCTCGTCGAGCACGCGCGCGGCGCCCTCGACGAGCGCCCGCAGACCCGGCGCGGGCCGTCCCGTCGAGGTCGTCGACGTCCCGTCCGCCACGTTCACGCCCCCGCCGCCGCGGCCAGCCGGGCCGACTCGTCGGCGTCGACGGCCGACTGCACGACCGGACCGAGCTCACCGCCGAGGACCGTGTCGAGGTTGTACGCCTTGTAGCCGGTGCGGTGGTCCGCGATCCGGTTCTCGGGGAAGTTGTAGGTGCGGATCCGCTCGGAGCGGTCCACCGTGCGCACCTGGCTGCGCCGGGCCTCGCTCGCGGCGGCGGCGGCCTCCTCCTGGCGGGCGGCGAGCAGCCGGGCCCGCAGCACGCGCATGGCCTGCTCGCGGTTCTGCAGCTGCGACTTCTCGTTCTGCATCGAGACGACGATGCCCGTCGGCACGTGCGTGATGCGGACCGCCGAGTCGGTCGTGTTGACGGACTGCCCGCCCGGCCCGGACGAGCGGTACACGTCGATCCGCAGGTCGTTCGGGTCGATCTCGACCTCGCCCTCGTCCTCGACCTCGGGGAAGACGAGCACGCCGGCGGCCGACGTGTGGATGCGTCCCTGCGACTCCGTGACCGGCACCCGCTGCACGCGGTGGACGCCGCCCTCGTACTTCAGGTGAGCCCACACCCCGTCCTCGGGCGCGGCGACCCCGCGCGACTTGACGGCGAGCTGCACGTCCTTGAACCCGCCGAGGTCGGACTCGGTGGCCTCGAGAACCTGGGTCGACCAGCCCATCTTCTCGGCGTACCGCGTGTACATCCGCAGGAGGTCACCCGCGAACAGGGCCGACTCCTCGCCACCCTCCCCCGCCTTGATCTCCAGGATCACGTCCCGGGCGTCGTCGGGGTCTCGCGGGATGAGGACGTTGCGCAGCCGTGCCGCGGCGGCGTCGGCGGCCTCGCGCAGCAGGGGCAGCTCGGCGGCGAAGGCCTCGTCGACCTCGGCGAGCTCCTGGGCGGCGTCGGCGTCGTCGCTCGCGGACCGCCACGCCCGGTAGGCCTGCGCCACGCGCCCCAGCTCCGCGTAGCGGCGGCCGAGCCGGCGGGCCCGCGCGGCGTCTGCGTGCACCCCCGGGTCGGAGAGCTGCGCCTCGATCTCGGCGTGCTCGGCGAGCAGCGGCTCTGCGGCGGCGAACGCGTCGCTCATCGGATCTCCTGGGTGCACCCTGCGTGGCTGCCCCGCCGGTGCGGCGGGACGTTCCTGACAGCTCGTGTCAGCTCCTGACAACGACGAAGCGCCGGTGCCCGCGCGGACACTGCCATGGAGGGCAGTCGTCCGCGCCGGGCACCGGCGCTGCGAGGGTGCTAGTTGGCCGGCTTCTTGCCGTAGCGGGCCTCGAACCGGGCCACGCGGCCACCGGTGTCGAGGATCTTCTGCTTGCCCGTGTAGAACGGGTGGCAGGCGCTGCAGACGTCGGCGTGGATCTTGCCGCTCGTCACGGTCGAGCGCGTGACGAACGAGTTGCCGCAGGTGCACGTGACCTCGGTGACCACGTACTCCGGGTGGATGTCAGACTTCACGGGATTCTCCTTGATGGGTTGTCCCCGGGTCCCGCACGCGAACGCGCGCAGGTGAACCGCAGACCAGCAGAACATTGTGCCAGAACCGTCGGCCAGCCCGAAATCTTCCCGATGGACGCCCGGCGTCGGGTGCGCGCGACCCGTCCTACGATGACCCGACCGATCGTTGCCCCGGAGGACAGATTGCCCAGGACGCTCGTCGTCACGAACGACTTCCCCACCCGCCAGGGGGGCATCGAGGCGTTCGTGGCCGCACTGAGCGATCTCTTCCCGCCCGGCGAGGTCGTCGTCTACACCGCGTCGATGCCCGGCGACGCCGCCTACGACGCCGAGCTGCCCTACCCCGTGCTGCGCGACCGGGCGACGACGCTCCTGCCCACGCGCCGCGTCCGGCGTGACGTGGTCGCGGCCTTCCACGAGCACGGCTGCGACCGCGTGCTGTTCGGCGCGTCCGCCCCGCTCGGCCTGCTCGCCCCCGCGCTGCGCGCCGCCGGCGCCGAGCGCATCGTCGCCCTCACGCACGGGCACGAGGTCTGGTGGGCCCGGATGCCCGGCACGCGCCGGCTGCTCCGGCAGATCGGCGACTCCGTCGACGACCTCACCTACATCTCCGACTGGTGCCGCGACGAGATCGGGAAGGCCCTGTCCCCCGCGGGCCGCGCGAAGCAGCGCCGCCTCGCGCCCGGCGTCGACTCGGCACGGTTCCACCCCGGGTGCGGCGGGGCCGAGGTCCGCGCGCAGCTCGGCCTGACAACCTCGACGCCCGTCGTCGTCACGGCGTCCCGCCTCGTCGAGCGCAAGGGGCAGGACGTTCTCGTCGAGGCCTGGCCCGCCGTGCGCGAGGTCGTGCCCGACGCGCGGCTCCTCGTGGTCGGCGACGGGCCGCACCGGGCGACTCTTGAGCGCCGCGTCGGCGCGCTCGGGCTCCAGGACTCCGTGACGTTCGTCGGTGCCCGCCCCTGGAAGGACATGCCACCGTTCTTCGACGCCGCGGACGTGTTCGCGATGCCGTCCCGGACGCGGCTGCACGGGCTCGAGCCCGAAGGTCTCGGGATCGTGTTCCTCGAGGCGGCGTCGTGCGGGAAGCCGGTCGTGGTCGGCCGCAGCGGGGGCGCGCCGGACGCCGTCGACGACGGTGTCACCGGCTTCGTCGTCGACCCCACCGACCCCGCCGAGATCGCCGCGCGGCTCTGCGACCTGCTCACCGACCCCGAACGCGCACGTGCGATGGGCTCGCTCGGGCGCGAGCGCGTGGCCCGGGACTGGCAGTGGGAGCAGGTCGGCGCGACCTGCCGCCGGTACCTCGGGACCCAGCCGGTCTCCGACCCCGTCTGACGAGGACCCCGGGACCCTCAGGGCTGCCGGGCACCGGTGGCGACGTCCTGGTCGACGACGACGGCCCCGCCACCTCGGAGAGGTGCGGGGCCGTCGGTGGTGCAGGACCGGTCAGTCGGAGCCGGGCGTCGTCTTCTGCACCTGGAGCAGGAACTCGACGTTCGACTTCGTCTCGCGCAGCTTGCCGAGCAGCAGCTCGATGGCCTGCTGCTGGTCGAGGGCGCCCATGACGCGACGGAGCTTGTAGATGATCTTCAGCTCGTCGTTCGCCATGAGGATCTCCTCGCGGCGGGTGCCCGACGCGTTGACGTCGACCGCCGGGAAGATCCGCTTGTCCGCGAGCGAGCGGGACAGGCGCAGCTCCATGTTCCCGGTGCCCTTGAACTCCTCGAAGATGACCTCGTCCATCTTGGAACCGGTCTCGACGAGCGCCGAGGCGAGGATCGTGAGCGAGCCGCCGTTCTCGATGTTGCGCGCCGCACCGAAGAACCGCTTGGGCGGGTACAGGGCCGAGGCGTCGACACCTCCCGACAGGATGCGCCCGGACGCCGGGGCGGCCAGGTTGTACGCCCGCGACAGCCGCGTGAGCGAGTCGAGGAGCACGACGACGTCCTGGCCCAGCTCGACGAGCCGCTTGGCACGCTCGATGGCGAGCTCGGCGACGATCGTGTGGTCGGACGCCGGCCGGTCGAAGGTCGAGGCGATGACCTCGCCCTTCACGGTGCGTTCCATGTCCGTGACCTCTTCGGGGCGCTCGTCCACGAGCACGACCATGAGGTGGACCTCGGGGTTGTTCGCCGTGATCGAGTTGGCGATCTGCTGCATGATGATCGTCTTGCCCGCCTTGGGAGGCGCGACGATGAGGCCGCGCTGGCCCTTGCCGATGGGCGCGACGATGTCGATCACGCGGGACGTGATGCGCGTGGGGTCGTACTCCAGGCGCAGACGGTCCTGCGGGTAGAGCGGCGTGAGCTTGGTGAACTCGGGCCGGTTGCGGGCCTCGTCCGGAGACAGGCCGTTGACCGTGTCGAGGCGCACGAGCGCGTTGAACTTGTTCGGCCGGCTGCCCTGCTGCGGCGGCTGCTGCTCGCCCTCGCGGGGCTGGCGGACCGCACCCGTGATCGCGTCGCCGCGGCGCAGGCCGGCCTTCTTGACCTGACCGAGCGAGACGTAGACGTCGTTCGGGCCCGGCAGGTAGCCGGTGGTGCGGACGAACGCGTAGCTGTCGAGCACGTCGAGGATGCCCGCCACGGGCAGCAGGACGTCGTCCTCGGTCACCTCGATCTCGTCGAGGCCCGCGACGTCCGGGGCACCGGGGCGGCCACGGCCGCGCTTGCGGTCACGGTCGCGGTAGCGGTCGCGCGAGCGGCGACGGCGACCGCCGCGCTCGTCGTCCTCGTAGGCGCCCTGGTCGCTGCGCTGCTCGTTCTGGGGGGCCTGCTGACGGTTGGCCTGCTGACCGCCCTGTCGCTGGTCGCCGCGCTGCTGACCCTGCTGGTCGCCGCGCTGCTGGTCGCCGCGCTGCTGGTCCGGCCGCTGCTGACGCTGCTGCCCGTCCTGCTGCGCGTCCTGCTGCCCGGACGGCTGCCCGCCCTGCGACCGGGTGTCGGCCTCGTCCTGCGGCGAGCCCTGCCCGCGGCCGGCGCGGCGCGAACGACGCTCGCCGGTCACGGCGCCGACGGCGTCGGCGGCACGCGTCGCGCGCTCGTCACGCTGCTCGCCGGGGGCCAGGCGCGCGTCGAGCGCGGCCTCCAGGCCGGCGAGGGCGTCGGCGCGGGGCGCACGCTCGGCGCGGGGCTCGGTACGCGCCTCGACGACGGTGTCCGGGCCGGCCGCCGGCGCGGTCTCGGTGCGGGCGGCGCGCTCGCGGCGGGCGCGGGCGGGCGGCTCGGCGACGGCGACCGTCTCCGTGCGGCGCGGCTCGAGGGCCTGCGGCCGGGAACCCGACCGGGCGGCCGAGATGGCCTCCACGAGGTCGCCCTTGCGCATCTTGGAGGTGCCCTTGACACCCAGCTCGGACGCGAGCGCCTGGAGCTCGGGCAGTCGCAGCGCGGAGATGGAGGCGCTGCGGGCTGATCCGCCGGTGGGGCTCACGGCGGGATCGATGGTGTCTGTCACGAAGGACCCTTCCCCTCGTCGATAGGCCGAAGCCCCGGGGGGACGGGGGTTCGGCCAGCGTCCGGTCTCTCTGACCGGAACGAGCTGGCACGCGCGGCGTACGACGACGTCTGCGACATCTGCGCGCGTGGGCTGGAATGCTCCCGGATCGTCGACTCTCGCTGGACACCCGGGCACTCAACGGCGCGGGCGACCCGGAGGACGAAATCCGGGGAACGCGTCGATGTTACCACTGTCGGCCTCTCGTCCAGGGCGTCTGACGGGCCGACGAGGCTTTCACCCGTTCAGCCGTCGCGCCGTCGCGGAGACCTTCTCACCGACCGCCCCGAGGGTGTCGACGGCGAGCGGCAGGATCCGCCAGCCCCCCATCACACCGCCGAACGCCGCCTCCAGCGCCGCGTCCGCGTCGGTGGTCCCGACACCGCCCGGCGCGACGTCCGTCCCGGTCCGGCGGGCCAGCGCGAGCACCGTCGGGCCGGCGCCCGAGACGACCGCCGCGACGCCCCGTGCACGCAGCGTGTCGACGAGCGCCATCGAGTCGTGCATGACCGAGCGGCGGTACTCCTGGTGCAGGCGGTCCTCGGTGGCGGCCAGCAGCAGCGCCGGCTCCGAGCCGAGGGCGTGGACCAGCAGGGCCGCCCGGCCCGCCTGGAACGCGGCGTCGACGTGCGGCACGGACCGCGGAAGGACACCGCGGGCCGCCTTGGTGGACAGCTGTGCCGACGGGACCACCGCCACGGGCGCCACGTCCGGGTGCACCGCGATCCTGGTCGCCCCGATCGCGCCGGTCGCGGAGTCGGTCCACGCGATCGTCGCTCCCCCGAGGATCGCCGGCGCGGCGTTGTCCGGGTGCCCCTCCATGGCGGTCGCGAGCGCGAGCACGGTCTCGTCCGGCAGCGCGTCCGGCTCCGCCACGAGCTCGCGCGCGGCGACGATCCCCGCGACGACGGCCGCCGCGGACGACCCGAGACCGCGGCCGTGCGGGATCCGGTTGTGGCAGACGAGATGGAGCCCGGTCTGCGGCGCCCCGACGTGGTCGAGCGCGGCGCGCAGGGCCTGGATCACGAGGTGCGTCTCGTCGTCGGGGACCTGCCCGGCCCCCTCGCCGGTCACCTCGACCGTGACGCCCGAGGAGCCCAGCGCCCGGACCTCGAGCTCGTCGTGCAGGGCGAGGGCGACACCGAGCGCGTCGAAGCCCGGGCCGAGGTTGGCGCTCGTCGCAGGGACCCGCACGCGGACCCGGTCCGCACCCAGGCGCACGGCGGTCAGTCCAGGCCGAGCGCGGACGCGATGGACACCACGTCCGCCGAGACCCGGATGGGCTGCACGTCGCTGCCGTCCGGCGTGCGCAGCGCCCACTGCGGGTCCTTGAGCCCGTGGCCGGTCACCGTGATGACGATCCGCGCACCCTGCGGCACGCGGCCGGCCTCGGCGAGCGCGAGCAGCCCGGCCACGCCCGCGGCGGACGCGGGCTCGACGAACACGCCGACCTCGGCGGACAGCACGCGGTGGGCGGCGAGGATCTGCTCGTCGGTCACGGCCTCGATGAGGCCGCCCGACGTGTCGCGCGCGTCCTCGGCCTGTGCCCACGACGCGGGGTTGCCGATGCGGATCGCCGTCGCGATGGTCTCGGGCTCGTCGATCGGGTACCCGGCGACGATCGGGGCGGCGCCGGCGGCCTGGAAGCCCCACATGATCGGCGTCCGCGTCGCGACGGCGGTGTGCGCCTCGCCCGCGTCGAGGCCCGCGTACTCGCGGTAGCCCTTCCAGTAGGCGGTGATGTTGCCGGCGTTGCCGACGGGCAGGACGTGGATGTCCGGGGCGTCGCCCAGTGCGTCGACGATCTCGAACGACGCCGTCTTCTGGCCCTCGATACGGTCCGGGTTCACCGAGTTCACGAGCTCGACCGGGTAGGCCTCGGCGAGCTTGCGGGCCGCGACCAGGCACGCGTCGAAGTTGCCGTCGACCTGCAGCAGGCGGGCGCCGTGCGCGATCGCCTGGCTCAGCTTGCCCATCGCGATCTTGCCGTCCGGCACGAGCACCGCGCAGACCATCCCGGCCCGCGTCGCGTACGCGGCGGCCGAGGCGGACGTGTTGCCCGTGGAGGCGCAGACGACGGCCTTCGCGCCGCGGCCGGCGGCGGCGGAGATCGCCGTCGTCATGCCGCGGTCCTTGAACGAGCCCGTCGGGTTCATGCCCTCGACCTTGACGAACACCTCGGCGCCCGTGCGGTCCGACAGCACCGGCGCCGGGACGAGCGGCGTGCCGCCCTCCCCGAGCGTCACGACGGTCTCCTGCACGTGCGCGGGCAGGCGGTCGGCGTACTCGGCGACGATCCCGCGCCACTGGTGGGCCATCAGGCTCCTTCGACTCTCAGGACGGACACGACCTTGCGCACCACGTCGAGCGCCTCGATGGCCTCGACCGTGCTGCGCAGCGCGTGCTCGGTGGCGGTGTGCGTGGTGATGACGAGCATGGCGACGTCGGTGACGACCCGGCCGTCGCCCTTCGGCGTCTGGCGGACCGACTCGATCGACACCTCGCGGCCGGCCAGCACCGTGGCGACCTGCGCGAGGACACCCGGACGGTCGGCGACCTCGAGGCGCATCTGGTACCGGGTCCGAGCGGCCGACGCGGGGAGCACCGGGAGTGCCGCGTACGACGACTCGACCGGCCCACGACCGCCGAGCACGCGGTGCCGGGACACCGAGACGACGTCGCCGAGCACGGCCGACGCGGTGGGCTGCCCGCCCGCGCCGCGCCCGTAGAACATGAGCTCACCGGCCGCGTCCGCCTCGACGAAGACCGCGTTGAACGCGCCGCGCACGCCGGCGAGCGGGTGGGCGGACGGGACGAGCGCGGGGTGGACGCGGACCTGGATCCCGGCGGTCGTGCCGCCGTCGTCGGCCCGGGACTCGCCGCGCTCGGCGATGGCGAGGAGCTTGATGACGTAGCCCGTGCGCTCGGCCCACGCCACGTCGTCGGCGGTGAGCGACGTGATGCCCTCGCGGTCCACGTCGTCGAGCGAAACCCGGGTGTGGAACGCGAGCGACGCGAGGATCGCGGCCTTGGCGGCGGCGTCGTAGCCCTCGACGTCGGCCGTGGGGTCCGCCTCGGCGTAGCCGAGCGCCTGGGCCTCCTTGACGGCCTGCTCGAGGTCGAGGCCCTCGGTGGCCATCCGGTCGAGCACGTAGTTGGTGGTGCCGTTGACGATGCCGAGCACGCGGCGCACGTGGTCGCCCGCGAGCGACTCGCGCACCGGACGGACGATCGGGATGGCCCCGGCGACGGCGGCCTCGAAGTACAGGTCGACCCCGGCGGCGTCGGCCGCCGCGTAGAGGACGGGACCGTCCTGGGCGAGGAGGGCCTTGTTCGCGGTGACGACCGACGCGCCGTGCTCGATGGCGCGCAGCAGCAGGTCCTTCGCGGGCTGGAGGCCGCCCATCAGCTCGACGACGACGTCGGCCTTCTCGACGAGCCCCTCGGCGTCCGTCGTCAGCAGGGTCCGGTCGACCACCGGGTCGCGCTCCGCGTCGACGTCCCGGACGGCCACGCCGACGAGCTCGAGGCGGGCGCCGACGCGGGAGGCCAGGTCGTCGGCCTGCGTGGTCAGCAGCCGGACGACCTCCGTCCCGACGACGCCGCAGCCCAGGACGGCGACGCGCAGGACCGGGCGGGCGTCGGCGGGCGACGAGGGCGCAGGCACGGGGGCTGCCTCCAGACGGGGTCGGGCACCGTCCCCGACGATCCCGGGGCGGGCGCCCTCAGGATAGGGGTGCCGTCCGCCTGGTGGGCCGCACGGTCCGCCCTGTGGGAGTGGCCCCGCGAACGAGTGCGCTGTGGGCGGCTCGGTGCTCAGCCCTCGTCGAGCGCGAGCAGGTCCTCGACGGTCTCACGGCGCACCAGGACGCGCGCCGCGCCGTCGCGGACCGCCACCACGGGAGGCCGAGTGAGCAGGTTGTAGTTCGACGCCATCGACCGGCCGTACGCACCCGTCGCGGGGACCGCGAGCAGGTCGCCCGCCCGCACGTCGCCGGGCAGCCGCACCTCGTGCACCACGATGTCGCCGCTCTCGCAGTGCTTGCCGACCACGCGCGCGAGCACCGGGGCCGCCTGCGAGACCCGTCCGACCAGCTCGGCGTGGTACTGCGCGCCGTACAGCGCAGGGCGGATGTTGTCGCTCATCCCGCCGTCCACGGAGACGTACGTACGCACGCGCCCGTCGTCGAGCCGGACCGGCTTGACCGTGCCGACCGTGTACAGCGTGAGGCCGGCAGGCCCGACGATCGCGCGGCCGGGCTCGATCGAGAACCGCGGCAGCGAGGTGCCGAGCTCGGCGGCGGTGGCGGCCACCGACGCGGCGACGTCCTTCGCGATCCGGTCGGGGTCGAGCGCGACCTCGCCGGGCAGGTAGGCGATGCCGTACCCGCCGCCGAGGTCGACCTCGTCGACGAGCACACCGGTCCGCTCCGCGAGGTGCGCGCGCAGCGTGAGGACGGCGCGGGCGGCGACCTCGAACCCGGACGGGTCGAGGATCTGCGAGCCGATGTGCGAGTGGATGCCGAGCAGGTGCAGCTCGGGGCGGGCGAGGACGGCCAGCAGCGCGGTGACCGCCGGGCTGTCGCTGCCCTCGTCGGCCGCGACGGACAGGCCGAACTTCTGGTCCTCGTGCGCGGTGGAGATGTACTCGTGGCCGCCGGCGTGCACACCCGTGGTCACGCGGACCATCACGGGCGCCGGGTCTCCCCCGCGCCGCCTCACCAGGTCGGCGAGGCGGTCGATCTCGACGAGCGAGTCGACGATGATCCGGCCGACGCCCGCGTCGAGAGCGGCGTTCAGCTCGTCGTCCGACTTGTTGTTGCCGTGCAGGCCGACGTGGGCACCCGGGACGCCCGCGCGCAGGGCGACCGCGAGCTCGCCGCCGGACGCGGTGTCGACCCGCAGGCCCTCCTCGTGGACCCAGCGGGCGACCGCGACCGAGAGGAACGCCTTGCCGGCGTAGTAGACGTCGACACCAGCGCCGACCTCGGCGAACGCCGTCTCGAACGCACGGCGGTACCCGCGGGCACGCTCGCGCAGGTCGGCCTCGTCGAGCACGTACGCCGGGGTGCCGTGGGTGGCCGCGAGCGTGTGGACGTCGACGCCGCCGACGGACACGGTGCCCTCGGACGACCGGGCGACGCCCCGCGACCAGGGCTCGCCGGGGATCGTCGTCACATGCGCTCCGGCGCGCTCACGCCCAGCAGGGCGAGGCCGTTGGCGAGCACCTGGCGGGTCGCGTCGTTGAGCCACAGGCGCGTGCGGTGCACGTCCGAGACGTCCTCGTCGCCGAACGGCGTGACCCGGCGCTGGTCGTACCACTTGTGGTACGCCCCGGCGAGCTCCTCGAGGTACCGGGCGACCCGGTGCGGCTCGCGCAGCTCGGCGGCCTGGGCCACGACGCGCGGCAGCTCCGCGATCTGGCCGAGCAGCACGGCCTCCGACTCGTGGTCGAGCAGCGACGCGTCGAACCCGTCCTCCTTGCGGACGCCCGCGTCGGTCGCGTTCCGGCCCACGTTGACGGTGCGGGCGTGCGCGTACTGGACGTAGAACACGGGGTTCTCGTTCTTCGCGCTCGCCAGCAGGTCGAGGTCCAGGTCGATGGACGAGTCCGCCGACGAGCGGGCCAGGGCGTACCGGGCGGCGTCGACCCCGACCGCGTCGACCAGGTCGTCGATCGTCAGGACCGTGCCGGCGCGCTTCGACATCCGGACGGGGGCGCCGTCCTTGACGAGGTTGACCATCTGGCCGATGAGGATCTCGAGGTTCACGTGCGGGGTGTCGCCGAACGCCGCGCAGACGGCCATCATGCGGCCGATGTACCCGTGGTGGTCGGCGCCGAGCATGATGACGACCCGGTCGAACCCGCGCTCGCGCTTGTCGAGGTAGTAGGCGATGTCGCCCGCGATGTACGCGGCCTCACCGTCCGACTTGATGATGACGCGGTCCTTGTCGTCGCCGAAGTCGGTGGTGCGCAGCCACGTCGCGCCGTCGGCGTCGAACACGTGGCCGCCCTCGCGCAGGCGGGCCACGGCGTGCTCGACCGCGCCGGACTCGTGCAGCGAGTCCTCGTGGAAGTACACGTCGAAGTCCACGCCGAAGTCGTGCAGCGACTGCTTGATCTCGCCGAACATCAGCTCGACGCCGCGCGCGCGGAACGCCTCGGTCGCGTCAGCCGTCGGGAGCTCGCGCGGGTCCGGCTCACCGGCCGCCAGGGCGTCCGCGACGACCTGCTCGGCGATCTCCGTGATGTACGAGCCGCCGTAGCCGTCGTCGGGCGCGGGCTGCCCGAGCGCGCGGGCGAGCAGCGAACGCGCGAAGCGGTCGATCTGCGCGCCGTGGTCGTTGAAGTAGTACTCACGGGCCACCTCGGCGCCGGACGCCTGCAGCACGCGGGCCAGGCTGTCGCCGACGGCCGCCCAGCGGACACCGCCGATGTGCAGCGGGCCCGTCGGGTTGGCCGAGACGAACTCGAGGTTGACCTTGACGCCGGCGAACGTCTCGTTGCGCCCGTACTCGGCACCCTGCTCGACGACGGTGCGCGCGAGCTCGCCCGCGGCGGCGGTGTCGAGCCGGATGTTGAGGAACCCGGGCCCGGCGACCTCGACGGACGCGATGCCGTCGACGTCCGCGAGGCGGTTCGCCAGCTCCGTCGCGAAGGCCCGCGGGTTGGTGCCGGCCAGCTTCGCGAGCTGCATCGCGACGTTCGTCGCCCAGTCGCCGTGCTCGCGCTGGCGGGGTCGCTCGAGGTGCACGGTCGCGGGGATGTCCGCGACGTCGAGGGAGAACGTGCCGTCGTCAACGGCGTGCACCAGGGCGGCCCTCAGGGCCTCGGAGAGCTGTGCGGGAGTCACCCGTCAAGGGTAGGGGACCCCGGCGAGGGCTCAGGCCGCCGCCCGCGCCTGCTCGAGCGACGGCTCCTGGACGGGCGGCGTGCCGAGCACGCCCGGCCGGCAGGCCCGCCACGCCGTCGCGAGCTGCACGACGAGCAGGCCCAGCAGGACGGCGATCGGCACGTCCCAGCCGCCCGTGGCCTCGTACAGCAGGCCGATGCCGAGCGGGCCGATCCCCGCCGCCGCGTACCCGACGCCCTGGACCATCCCCGACAGCGTCACCGCGACCGCCGGCGTCGCGCTGCGCAACCCGATGAGCGCGAGCGAGACGGGGAACGTGCCGCCACCGATGCCGAGCAGCACCATCCACACGCCCGTCGCGTGCGCCGGTGCCAGCCACAGGCCGAGGTAACCGACCACCCAGCACGCCACGAAGCCGACGACGAGCGGGTAGGGGTTGCGCATCCGTGCCGTCAGGACCGGGCCGAGCAGCGCGCCGGGCAGCCCGAGGATCGCTACCACGGCCAGCCACCGTCCCGCCGCGGCCGCACCGACCCCCGCGTCGGCGAGCACCTGCGGCAGCCACGCGAACAGCACGTACATGCCCGTCGTGTTGAGCGCCCAGGTCGCCGCCAGCGCCCACGCGAGCGGCGATCGCCAGACGATCCGGGAGATGCCCTGCTCGGGCCGCGCCGGCGCCCGCTCCCCCGAGGGGCGCGGGGCGCGGCGCAGCAGCTCCCGCAGGTGCGCGCGGGCGACGACGGACCGCACGATCACGACGACCCACGGCACCGCCGCGACCAGCCCGACGACCGCCCACACACCCACCGCCGTGCGCCAGCCGTATCGCTGCGCGACCGGGAGCGCGACGAGCGGCGGCACGGCCGTGCTCACCGACAACGCCACCGAGTACGCCGCCGTCACAGGTCCGATCCGGTCCGGGAAGTACCTCTTGACCAGCGGCGGGAGCAGCACGTTGCCCATCCCCATGCCCGCGAGCGCGAGCACCGACCAGGCCAGGAACCCCGGCGCGGACGACACCGTCGCACGGACCACCTCGCCCGTCGCGGACAGCAGCAGGGCCATCACCATCGTCGGCTCGAGGCCCAGCCGCCGCGCGCACGGCGTCGCCAGCGAGCCGAACACCGCGAACGAGACGACCGGGATCGTGCCGAGGAGGCCCACCTGGGTCGCCGAGAGGGCGACGTCCTGGCGGACGACCGCGAGGATCGGGGACACGGCCGCGACGGCGACCCGCAGGTTCAGCCCCACGAGGACGATGCCGGCGAGGACCACGAGCCGCCCACGCCACGCGGGCAGGGCAGTCACGGGGAGGGGGGAGCTCACTTGCCGGGAGTCTATCGGCCGTCCCCCGTATCACCTGGTCGTCCCCTTGGTCGTCCCCTGGTCGGAGGTCTGGCGGAGGCGGGCCTGCCCGGTGTTGACTGCACGGCATGCCTGGACAGGGAGCCTGACCGGATGGCGCGTCGCACCGGTCTGATCGACACCGCCGTCGACGAGCTGCGCAGCCGCATCACCGCAGGCGACTGGCCGGTCGGGGCCAGGATCCCTCCCGAGCCCGCGCTCGTCGACCTGCTCGGCGTCGGACGCAACACCGTCCGTGAGGCCGTCCAGTCGCTCGTCCACGCCGGGCTGCTCGAACGCCGCCAGGGATCGGGCACCTACGTGCTGTCCACGTCGGAGCTCGCCGTGTCCATGGGGCGGCACATCGCCGACGCCCGCCAGCGCGACGTCATCGAGGTGCGCCGCGCCCTGGAGGTCGAGGCCGCACGACTCGCCGCCCGCCGCCGCACGTCCACCGACGCCGCCGGGCTGCTCGACCGCCGCGAGGAACGCGCCGACGCGTACCGGTCCGGGGACCTCGACCGCATGGTCGTCACCGACCTCGACCTGCACCGCGCGATCGTGCGCACCGCCGGCAACCCCGTGCTCGTCACCCTCTACGAGAACCTGCTCGACGCGATCGGCGAGAACATCCGGTTCAACTTCGTCACCGACACCCACGGTCACGACGCGCACGACGGGCTCGTCGAGGCCATCGTCGCCGGAGACGACCGCGCGGCCGTGGACGAGACCAGCCAGTACCTGTCCGCGCTGCTGGGTGAACGCTGACGGGCTGGTAGTGTCGTGCACCGCGCGAGGCGACTCGCGTGAGTTGCCCGCGTAGCTCAGTGGATAGAGCGTCTGCCTCCGGAGCAGAAGGTCGAAGGTTCGAGTCCTTTCGCGGGCACCATCTCCACGGTCACGGCGAGACCGGCGACGCCGCACCGACGCGGCCCACGCACCCGGCACGCCAGACCGGCCGGCTGGCCTGGCCGGTACCGGCCCGCGCCCGCCGCGCCCGTCATGGTCGTGCGGCCAGGTCCCCGCGGGACGATCGTGCGTTTTCGCCACTTCCGACGCAGGCGTGTGCCAGGGTGGCGACGCCCACCGAACGGGTGAACCACCACGCCCGCACCGGGACGCGAGCCGCGCCCGGGTGCGGGCGCTCGATGTCACGAGGCCCGCGCCGTCGCGTGGTCCACCGTTCGTGCCACTCACCTGAACCGAGGGAGCCATGACGCACCACGCCTCGTACGACGACCGGAGGACCTGGCGTCGCGCGCTCGCCCTGGTCACCGCGATCGCCGCGCTCGCCATGACCTGGACGGCACTCACACCGACCGAGGCGCAGGCCGCCACGGTCCCGCCGTCGTCCCACAGCTGGTACATCTCGAAGTACGACACCACCGTGGGCGTACAACCAGGGCCACGCGCTCGGAGCCGCGGACGCAGCCACCGCAGGCACGCAGCGGCACATCGCCGTCCTCGAGTTCGGTGCGACGTACCTCTCCGGCTCGACGTGGTACGTCACGGCGTTCTCCGGCGCCGACTTCCCCCTCACGAAGGCGCGCACCATGGCGGAGCAGTTCGCCAAGGGCTACTGGGTCGGTACCGGCGCCGACGTCACGTCGAGCCTGTACGTCGCGATCGGGACGAACAACTCGGCGGGCACGGTCACGTCGGGAGCCGGAGCAGCCCTCGCGCGCGTCGCCAAGACCGGCTGGGCGACCGCGGACGCCAACGGCTGGACGCAGGCGCACACCATCGGGGCGAACGACTTCGAGGCCTGGGGCCACCCCGCGTCGAGCTCCACGGCCGCCGCCCAGTGGCTCTCCGGCTACAACGGCACCTCCGGACGCGTGTTCCTCGTGAACATCGGCAGCGCCGACGGGTGCCCCACGGCGTCGGTCCCGTCGGCCGGGAGCTGCAACGCCGGCCTCAACGCGGAGACGATCTGGAAGGTCTCCTACTCCGGCGCGGCCTACCCCATGCCGGAGATCTACACCACCTCCAGCTCGCAGGCGAAGCAGTGGAAGTACCTGTCGCTGTACGCCCTGGCCAAGCACAGCAGGAAGCTCACCTTCCTGGGCGTGCTGACCCAGAGCGGCGCGTGCGGCACCAGCTGCCCCGGAGCCGACAACACCCCGGCGACCGGGTGGAACCAGCTGTACAAGCAGCTCCACAGCGACAAGCGGACGGCGACGACGCCGGGCGCCCCCACGGACATCGACTGGCAGTGAGCGAGAGGATCCGAGACATGAGCACCAGAAGGTGGACCACCATCGCAGCCGTCGCGGTCGTCCTCGTGGCCGCAGGCGCCGCGACGAGCGCGCTCGCGGACAGCGCCCCGGCCCCGACAGCGATCCTCGCCCCCGACGCGAACGCCATCAAGGCGGAGCTCACGGCCAAGGAGCAGGCGCTCACGGCACAGCGTGAGCAGGTCGCCGCCGACCCGGTCAAGCGCCAGGCGCTGATCGACGCCAAGGCCGCCGCCGCGGTCCCGCAGAGGACGGCCGCGGGCGCCACCACCGACCGTCTGGCCGCCGAGTCAGGGAGTGCGGCCGCGGCGGGGTGGCCCGTCGGCATCTTCCAGGACGCGGAGGCACCCGCGCCGGGCGCCGTGTTCCTCGGGACCAACCGGTGGGTCGGCCCCGTCGGCGGGACGAACGTCGCCGTCTACGCCGGCGTGTCGGGCTCCGACCGGACGACCGGACGCCTGCTCGTCGTCGTCGAGGGGCCGACGCTCGACCCCACCACGGTCGACCTGCCCGGGTCGGGGGCGCTCGCGGTCGCCTCGGCGGACGGCAGCCTCCTGACCCTGACCGACGCCTCCGGCGCGACGCACGTGTTCGACGTCGCCGCGCGCGCCTGGCGGCGCTGAGCAACGCGCCCAGGTCGGTGGCGGTCATCCTCGCGGTGGCCGCCACCGTCGGCCGCTGCGCTCCACCCGCGGCTCACCAGTACATGATCGACGAGCGCCCCGAGGCCCACGCGTAGAACATCCGGACGCGTACGACGTACCGACGACCGGCCTGCAGCCGGACCTCGATGAGGGCGTTCCGCTCCTCGCCGCTGTCGTCGTCCGCCGCGAGGTAGCGCAGCTCCCCGTCGACGTCCTCGAACAGCACCATGATCACGTCGGTCGCCCCGAAGGTGCCGATGCTGTACTTGCGGCCCGCGTCCGGGCGGATCTCGGCGTCGAACTGCTCCGCCGGCGCCAGGTCCATGACGTGCGAGCTGAACGGCTGGAGCACCGTCGGCTGCGGCGCAGCGGCCCCCGGGTACCACCTGCGCACCCAGAGCTTGTCCTCGTCCGACAGCGTGCCGGGCGGGCGGATGCCGCCCGCGTAGGCCGCGGGCTGCACGATCAGGCCTGCCGGGAACTCGTATTCCATGACCGAGTCCGGGTCCCAGCTCGACCCCGCGACCTCGGACGGGTCCAGCTTGCGGAGCACGTTGCTGAACACGGTGTCACGGTCCCAGCTGTTCGGCGGGGCACCCAGCAGCGCGTAGACGGCGTCCTCGTCCCAGACGATGCCCGCGTTCGGGTTCTGGTGCTCGTGCGGCATGCCGAGCGTGTGCCCGATCTCGTGCAGGGCCGTCGTCCGCCCGTACGGCGTGGTCAGGTCCCAGCCGAAGTTCATCGTCCGCTCGTTCGCGGCGATCCCCAGCACGTCCCTGCCCACGTACGACCACGAGCCGTCGCCGGGGTCGAAGCCGATCCGCACCTCGGACTGCGCCGGGTCCGCGGACTCCTGGAACTCCAGGCCGATGTCCAGGGCCTTCCACTCCGCGAACGCCGCCCGGACGGCCACCTTCTGGTCGTCGCCGCCGGCCGGGTCCACGAAGGTGTACCTCAGGGTCGTGCGGTTGACCCACTGCGTGCTGGAGACGATGATCGCGCGCTGCCGGGCGACGGCCATGTCGGACCGCAGCGCGGGGATCGTCCTGGGCGGCGCCGCGCAGTAGAGGAGCTCGTCCGGGCTCCGGTGGTCGTTCGTCGATGGTGTCGCCGAGGTCATGGCTCCGGGCTCTCTGCTCCGCTTGCGCCGCACGGGGGTGCGCGTGGTGCGCGGCCGGGACGGCTCGCCGGGACGGGGCGCGGTTCCGGCGTGGAGCCAGGCGGGGCACGACGTGCGTGGGGCGACGCCGCGGTCGACGTCGCAGGAACATCGGCGTCGAGCGTCTCGTCCGGTCAGCGAACCTGAGGTCCCGTCACGGCCGGCGCGACGGACCAGGTGGTCGAGTCGTATCGCAGCGCCGGCACGCGCGTCAACAGCCACCGCGACGGCCGGTGGCCCGGGGGCGCCGTTCACGATCCGGGACGGCTCCCGTCGTGGTTGACCGAGGGCGGCTGGCTTCCTACGCTCCGCTCCCCCGACCGTCAGGAGTCCCGCCGTGCCCACGATCCGTCAGCTCGCGTTCCTCACGCCGGGCAACTTCCACGACGACGACCCGCTCACGGGCCTGGAGTCGACGCTCGCGCTGTTCGCGTACGCCGAGCAGCTCGGGTTCCAGGGGGCGTGGGTCCGCCAGCGCCACCTCGAGCACGGCATCTCCTCGGCGGCCACGTTCCTCGCCGCCGCGACGCAGCGGACGACCACGATCGAGCTCGGCACCGCGGTCATCCCGATCGGGTACGAGAGCCCGTTCCGCCTGGGCGAGGACCTCGCGACGGTCGACGTGCTGTCCCGGGGGCGTCTGCAGGCCGGTCTGAGCGCGGGCACGCCGCCGCACCTGGAGCTCCTGGGCGAGAAGGTGTTCGACGGCGCGTGGCAGGACGTCGACTTCTCGCACGCCCGCATCGACCGGCTCGCGGACGGGCTGCGCGGCACGTACCTCGGCGACGAGGACACCCGCATCCACTCTCCGGGCAACGTCCAGCGCCCCCGGCTGCAGCCGCACAGCCCGGGCCTCGTGCACCGCCTCTGGTACGGCGGGGCGTCGCGCAGCTCGACGCTGTGGGCCGCGGGGCGTGGCCTGCACCTGCTGTCGGGGAACATCGTGGCCGGCGACGGGTCGGACGACTTCGTCGCGGCGCAGCAGGCGAACATCGCCGCGTTCCGCGCGACCTGGGCGGGACCGCACGACGCGCGCATCGCGCTCGGCCGGGTGGTCGTGCCGACCGACGGTGCGGACAGGGCGACCCGAGAGAGGTACCGCGAGTACGCGCGGAGCCGGCACGAGCGCACCCTGGCCCCCCAGGGGCCGCGCGGGACGCTGTTCGCGCCCGACCTGGTCGGGCCGAGCGACGAGATCGTGGAGCGGCTCCTGGCGGACGCGGCCGTGGGCGAGGTCGAGGAGCTGCGCCTCGAGCTGCCGTACGAGCTCACCGCCGCCGACTACGAGCAGATCCTGCACGACACCGCGACGCTCGTGGCGCCGCGGCTCGGGTGGCAGCCCGCCGGGACGTCCTCGGTGCGCAGGGCGGGCGTCGCGGGCTGACGACCCGCTAGCCGACCCGTGCGAGCACGGCGTCCTCGCGGGCGCCCGCCTGCTCGGGTCGGCTCGTCGAGGCCGACGGTGCCCGGTGGATCCAGGGCGTGCACGCGACGGCCGCGGCGAGGACCAGGAGCGTGCCGCAGAACAGCAGCGCGACGACGAACGTGGTCCGGCTGGTCGTCGCCTCGCCGCCCCAGAACAGCAGGCCCGACGCGACAGCCACGCAGAACGTCGCCGACAGCCGCTGGGTCAGCTGCAGGAACGACGCCGCGACGCCGTGGAACCCCGCCGGCGCGAAGCCGAGCGTCACGGCGCGCAGCGGCGGCTCGAGCAGGCCGCTGGCGAGCCCGAGCAGCACCTCGATGGCGGCGACGACCACGAGGAACTGCCCGCCGTCCGCCGCGCGCGCCCCGACGACCGCGAGGCAGGCCAGGCCCACGACGTGCACGACGAGCGCGGCCGGGATGGTCCGCGAGCCCCGCCTGGCGAACACGCGCGCCGCGACGGAGGACGCGACGATCCGGCTGAGCCCCGACGGCACGAGCACCACGGCCACCGCGAACGCCGGCAGGCCCGTGCCCTGGATGAGGTAGAGCGTCAGGACCGTGCCGTGCGCGACGACCGACCCGAACCACAGCAGCGCGACGACGTTGCCCGCCAGGAACCCGGACTGCCGCACCAGCGCGGGCGCGAACAGCGGGACCTTGCCGTGGCGGGCGTACCGCCGCTCCCAGACGACCAGGCCCACGACGAGCGCGGGGACGGCGACCAGGATCGCGGCCAGCGCGACGGCGCGCGCGCCCGGGTCGATGACCGGCAGCGTCACCAGGACCGCGAGCGCCCCGAGCGTGACGACGCCCGGGAGGTCGAGGTCGGGCCGTGCCCGGCCCCGGGGGTCGACCGGCAGGCCACGTACGGCGAGCACGAGCGTCGCGACGGCGAACGGCACGTTGAGGAGCAACACACCGCGCCAGCCCCACGCCGGCGGCAGGAGCGTCAGCAGGGTGGCCGCGGCCAGCGGGCCGGCCAGCCCGGCGGCCGCGCCCGCGGCGGTGTAGGCCGCGAGCGCCCGCACCCGTCGGGCCCCGGCGAACAGGTCCTGGATGACACCGAGCACCTGTGCGCTGATCAGCCCGGCACCGAGGCCCTGCACGACCCGTCCGGTGACGACCCACCACATGGTCGCCGCCGACGCCGCGGCGAGCCCACCGACGACGAACAGCACGAGCCCGGCGACGAACAGCCCGCGGCGCCCGAACGCGTCGCCGAGCCGCCCGCCGGGGACGAGCCCCAGCCCGAACGTCAGCGAGTACGACGCGAGGAGCCACTGGACCTGCGCGGTCGACGCACCGAGCGCGTCCGTCATGCTCGGGACGGCGAAGCTCAGGACCGAGGAGTCGAGCAGCGTCGCGAAGCCGGCGCCGAGGCAGCACGCCAGCGCGAGCCGCAGCCTGCGGTCGTCCGGCACGCCCCGGTCGGGAGCGCCCTGGCCGGGAGCGCCCTGGCCGGGAGCGCGCTGGTCCGGGGCGCTCTGCGCCGCCGCGTCCTCGCTCACCACGCTCCTCGGACGATCTGCGGGGCCCAGGCGGCGGCCCGGTCGGCGACGTCCAGGTGGTGCGCGGCTCGCAGGCCGAGCTGGGGGTCGCGCAGGGCGGCCCGACCGACCAGCACGACGTCGGCGGCCCCGGAGGCGACGACCTCCTCGGCCTGGTCGGCGTCGGCGATCAGCCCGACGACCCCGACGGCCGTGGCGCTCGTCGCGCGGACCCGGGCGGCGTGCCCGACGAGGTAGCCGGGGGCGTGCGGCACGTCGGCGGGCAGCAGGCCCCCGGTCGACACGTCGACGAGGTCGACGCCGACCGCCGCGAGCCGGGTGGCCAGGTGCGCCACGTCCGGCACGTCGAGCCCGCCGGGCAGCCAGTCCGACGACGAGACCCGCACGAGCAGCGGGACACGCTCGCCGAGCTCGTGGCGCACCCGCGCGGCGACCTCGAGCAGCAGGGTCGCGCGCGCGTCGGCGGAGCCGCCGTACCGGTCGGTCCGCGTGTTGGTCAGCGGCGACAGGAAGCCGTGCAGCAGGAAGCCGTGCGCGGCCTGGAGCTCGACCGCGTCGAAGCCCGCCTCGACGGCGAGCCGCGCGCTACGGCCGAAGTCGTCGACCACCTGCGCCAGCTCCGCCGCCGTGGCCTCGCGTGGGGTCGGGAAGCCCGGGTGGGCCTCGGACGTCACCGACAGCGGTGGCCACGTCGCGTCCGGCGGGTCCGCGCTCCACGGCACCGCGATCCCCGACTTGCGGCCGGCGTGGGTCAGCTGGATGCCGATCGCGGAGCCCTGCTGGTGGGCGAAGTCGACGATCCGCGCCCACGCGTCACGCTGGGCCACGTCCCACAGGCCTGTGTCGGCGCTCGTGATCCGGCCGTCGGGCGAGACGGCCGTGGCCTCCGCGATCACGAGCCCGAAGCCGCCGCGCGAGAGGCCGCCGAGGTGCACCACGTGCCAGTCCTGCGGCACGCCGTCGCGGGCCGAGTACTGGCACATCGGCGACACCCACAGCCTGTTGCGGAACTCGGTCCCGCGCAGCGTCAGGGGCCCGAACAGGGCGCTCACCGGGTGGACCTGGCGCCGTCGAGCAGCGCGAGCTCCGGGACGCGGCGCCCGACGGACTCGGGCAGGCCCAGGTTCTCGCGCAACGTCGTACCGGGGTACTCCTCGGGGTAGACGCCGCGGTCCTGGAGTGCGGGGACGAGCAGGTCGACCACGTCGTCGAGGCCGTCGGGGAACGCGTCCGGGGCGACGTTCAGCCCGTCGAACGCGTCCGACCGCACCAGGTGGGCGAGCTGGTCCGCCACCGTGGCGGGCGAGCCCACGAACTGCGGACCGGCCGTCAGGTGGTGCACCAGCCCGCGGACCGTCAGGCCGCGCGCCGCGGCGAGGTCCCGCCACCGCTCGGCGGTGCGGACCGGGTCGTCGGCGCTGTTCACGACGCCGTTGGCGACGGTCTGCTCGGGCACCGACGGACCCGTCGCCGGGAGGTCGCCGTCGACGTCGAGCTCGTCCGTGAGGTCGCGGCCCCACACCGACTCGACGACCTGCCGGATGCGCCGGTCGCTTAGCCGGTGGTCGCGGTAGTGCCGCGCCTTGTCCTGCGCCTCCGCGTCCGTCTCGGCCACGACGAGCGACGCCCCGGGGAACACGGTGATGTCGTCGCCCGGGCGGCCGTAGCGGCGGGCGCGGCTGCGCAGGTCCGCCGTGAACGCGACCCCGTCGTGGTGCTCGATGCGGTGCGTGAAGACGCCCTCCGCGCGGCGGGCGGCGAAGTCGCGTCCCTCGTCGGAGTCCCCGGCCTGGAAGTAGACCGGCTGACCCTGCGGGCTGCGGGGCACGGACGGGACCGTGTCGACGTCGTGGAACCGCCCGCGCCGCACCACACGAGGCCCGGCGTCCGGGTCCAGCCAGGACGGTGCCGACGGGTCGGCCGCGATCGCGTCGGGCTCGAACGAGTCCCAGATCGCCTGCACGGCGGCCACGTACTCCTCGGCGTTGGCGTACCGGTCCGCCTTGTCGAGGTAGCCGCCCCGGCGGAAGTTCTCCCCCGTCCACGCGTTGTGGGTCGTCACGACGTTCCAGCCGGCCCGGCCACCGCTGAGCAGGTCGACCGTGGCCAGGCGGCGCGCCAGCTCGACCGGGTCGGAGTAGGTCGTGTTCAGCGTGGCGACGAAGCCGATCCGACTGGTTCGCGCGGCCAGGTAGGAGAACAGGACGAGCGCGTCGGGCCGGCCGGTCACCGCGATGTCGTTGAGGCGCCCGAGGTGCTCGCGCAGCCGCAGGCTCTCCCCCAGGAAGACCGCCGTGAACAGTCCGCGCTCGGCCGTCCGGACGAGCCGCGCGTACTGCTCGAACTCGTAGTAGTCCTCCGGGCGGGGTGTGCGGTGCCACTCGTACACCGGCCCGAACGGCTGGAACAGGTTGAGGTGGAGACGGGCGTCGGGGCGGACGTAGTCGTGGCGGGTCACGCGGCATCACCGTTCTCGAGGGTGCGGGTGCGTCGCTCCGTGAACCGGTTGGACGCGGGTGGCAGGCGCAGGACGTCGCGCAGCCGGCCACCCTGCGGCGGCGCCCAGCGGGGCGGCACGTGCTCGGCGAGCACCGGGAGGTCGACGTCGACGACCGCCGGGTCCAGCCGGACCGCGTCGACGTGGGCGGCGAGGTCGAGGAGCGCGTCGAGGACGTCCTCGGGGCTGCCGGTCAGGCGCAGCGCGGACGTCGGCGCCCACGGCGTCGCACCGTCCAGCGCGGCCAGCCGCTCGGTCGCGGGCCGGTCCGCGTCCAGCAGGACCTCGACGTCGAGCAGCACGCGCGTCGCGCCCGCCTCCCGGGCCGCACGGGCCTGGGCCGCGGCGTCCGCGGGGTCGGCGCCTCCGACCCGCACCAGGTCGGACGTGACGGCAGAGGTCCCCAGGATCGGGAGGTGACCCTGGGGAGGACGCGGGGTGATCGAGGGGCCCTTGACCGAGAAGTGCTCGCCCCGGAAGTCCGCGTAGTGCCAGCGGTCCAGGTCGAGGAACCTGCCGGCCTCCTCGTCGGCGAGGAAGACCCCGTCCTCCCAGGTGTCCCAGAGGGTCCGGACCGCCTCGACGACCTCCCGGACCTCCTCCTCGTCGCCGGTGCTCGGGCTGGTCACCGCCCAGCCCGCCCGGCCCTGCGTCGCCCAGTCGAGGCTCGCGAGGCGGTTCGCGAGGTGGAACGGCTCCGCACCCACGGCGCCCGTCTCGACGACGAGCCCGATGCCGGTGGTGTGCGCGGCGAGGTAGGCCGCCAGCTCCACGGGGTCCAGGCGTGCACGCACGTCGGGCGCGCCGTCCCCCGGTCGCCGGGCGGCGAGGGTCGCGAACGAGAACCCGGCGGCCTGCGCGGCCCGGACGGTCCGCGCGAGGCGGTCCGGGGACAGCAGCTCGGCCGGGGAGTGCCGGGCGGCCCGCCAGGCGGCCGGGTGCGACCCGTCGCCGTCGAGCTCGATGCCGAGCGGGAGGTCGGACGCCGGTGCGCTCATGCCGCCCGTGCCGTCCGGGACAGGGGTCCGGTGGGGTCGACAGTCATGGGGCGGGGCCTTCCGGTCGGGGCTTCTCACGGACGGCACCCCGGGGGCGGGTGCGGCGTGCAACGTAGGAACCGGTCGACCCGCGGTCAATGGATGGCCCGGACTGATCACGATGCGGACGTCTGCCCGTCGCGCGGCGTGCTCGGTGCATCCACCGGGGCGGTGGAACGGGAAGAGGTGGTGTCAGCACATCGGCCGCCCGGCGCAGCCCGCCGGGCCAGTCCTCGAAGGACGCACCATGCGCGCACGACCTCTCGCCGGCATCGTCGCCGGAACCCTCGCCCTCGTCTCGCTCGCGGCGGTGCCCGCGTCGGCCGCGGACCCCGCCAAGCTCTCCGTGCTCCACGGGGTCCCCGGGCTCACCGTCGACGTGTGGGTCAACGGCGAGCGCACGCTCGACGACTTCACGCCCGGGTCCTTGGCCGGTCCGCTGGACCTCGCAGCCGGCACGTACACCGTCGCCATCACCGCCGCGGACGCCGCGGACGCGAGCTCGCCGGCCATCGGCCCGGTCGACCTCACCCTCGAGGCGGGCAAGAACTACACCGCCGTCGCACACCTGGACGCCGCAGGGAGCCCGACCGCGACGCTGTTCACCAACGACATCTCCACGACCGCCGCGGGACAGGGCCGCCTGACGGTCCGGCACGTCGCCGCGGCGCCGGCCGTCGACGTCGTCGCAGGTGGTGCCGCGGTGGTCAGCAACCTCACCAACCCGAACGAGGAGGTGCTGGACCTCCCGGCAGGAACGGTGTCCGCGAGCGTGACGGCGGCGGGGACGACGGAGCCCGCGCTCCTCGGTCCGGCCGACGTCCCGGTCACCGAGGGCACGAGCACCATCGTCTACGCGTGGGGCAGCGCGACCGCCTCGCCCGCGACCCTGGCGCTCGCCACGCAGACCATCGGCGGCCTGCACGGCAACCCGTCCGGCGTGAACGCCGGCGAGGTCGGCCTCGTCGCCGACGGCGGGACGCCGGTCTGGCCGTTCGTGCTCGCCGCCCTGGCGCTCGCCGGCCTCGTCGGCCTCGGCGTCGCCCGTCGCGCCGCAGCCCAGCGGGGCTGATGCCTCGGACCACACGCGCGCCGCGGCCCGGGGAGGAGGACCTGCCTCCCCGGGCCCCGGCGCGCGCCACCCGGGCACGTCTGCTGGTGACCGTCGCCGCGGTCGGCACGGTGCTCGGGCTCCTGACGGCGTGCACCGGACCGGCGCGCAGCCCCGAACCGACGGCCACGGTCGCGGCGTCGGCGTCGGCGTCGGCGTCGATGTCCCCGCCGGCGTCCCCGTCGCTGTCGACGACGCCGCGCCCCGTGCCGTCGATCGCGGTCCACGACGCGGCGCTCGGTGCCCAGACGCCGGTCGCCGCCGCACCGGCCCCGGTCCGGCTCGTCGTCCCGGACGTGTCGATCGACATGCCGGTCGACCCCGTCGGCGTCCGGGACGACGGCGAGATGGAGATCCCCGAGGACGCGGACCGCGCGGGCTGGTACCGCTTCGGGCCGGCACCCGGCGACGTCGGCGCGACCGTCCTGGCCGGCCACGTCGACAGCCGGCTCACGGGGATCGGGCAGATGGCCCGGCTGCGTGAGGTCGTGCTCGGGGCGCCGCTCACCGTCACGACCGCCGACGGGACCGAGCACGCGTACCGGGTGGTCGACGTGCAGAAGGTCCCCAAGGAGGGGGCACCGGTGGACCGGTGGTTCGACCGCGAGGGGGCACCGCGGCTCGTGCTGGTGACCTGCGGCGGGGCGTTCCGGCGGGACATCGGGCACTATACGGACAACGTCGTCGTCACGGCCGAGCCGGTCGGTGGGTAGCCGTGACGCTCGTCGACCGCACCCCGGCCGGACGAGGGACGACGAGTGAGGAGCTGCCGGTGAGCGCACTCGGGTCCCCCGACCCGCCGCGCGCACCCGCGAGCCGGTGGGATCGCGACGGCGACGGCGTCGAGGAGCTCGGCGCGGCGTTCGCGGCCGGCGACGAGACCGCCGTCGCGGAGGCCTACCGGCGGTGGTCGACGATCGTGCACACCGTGGCGCTGCGGTCCCTCGGCAGCGTGTCGGACGCCGAGGACGCCACGCAGCAGGTGTTCGTGGAGGCCTGGCGGAGCCGGGCGCGGTTCGACGCGGACCGGTCGCGCCTGCCCGCCTGGCTGCTGGGCATCACCCGGCACGTCGTCGCCGACGCGCACGAACGTCGGGCGCGCGAGCGCCGGCTGCGCGAACGGACGGGGTCGCCTCCGAGCGAGGCCGACGGCGTCGAGGTGTCGGGGCGCGTGGACGACCGGGTCGTCGACCGCGTCCTCGTCGCCGACGAGCTGGACCGCCTGGGCGACCCGCAGCGCACGATCCTGCGGCTGGCGTTCTACGACGACCTCACGCACGACCAGATCGCGACCCGGCTCGACCTGCCGCTCGGCACCGTGAAGAGCCACGTCCGGCGTAGCCTCGCCCGGTTGCGGACCCGATGGGAGGTGGACGGTGCCGTCCGATGAGTCGCACGTGGACGACGACCTCCTCGCGCTCCTCGCTCTCGGGGAGAGCGTCGGAACCGCGTCGGACCTCGCGCACGTCGAGGAGTGCGAACGGTGCGCCGACGAGCTCGCCGCGTTGCGGGACGTCGTCGCGCTCGCCCGGTCCGGCGAGGGCGCCGCGCTCGTCGCGCCTGCCGCCGAGGTCTGGGACCGGGTCGCCGACGAGCTGCAGCTCCAGCCGGACGCGCGCGCCATCGGCACGTCGTCCCGGGGGCCGTCGGCGCCGGGACCTGCCGCGCCCGGGAGTGCCGCACCCGCTGCGCGGCCGACGATCGCCCCCGTCGTCCCGCTCGACGACCGCCGCGGCCGCCCGCGGGCCTGGCGCTGGGTCGCCGGTGCCGCCGCGGCGGGACTGGTGGTGGGCGGAGGCGGCGCGTGGTGGCTCGCGCACCGCGAGGAGCCCGTCACCGTGCTGGCCACGGCGACCCTCGAGCCGTTGCCCGGCTGGGACGCGTCGGGGTCGGCGGTCGTCGAGACGTCCACGGACGGCGCCCGGGTGCTGGTCGTCGACCTCACGAAGAGCGGTGCGAGCGACGACGGGTTCCGCGAGGTGTGGCTGCTCAGGCCGGACGTGAGCGGGCTCGTCAGCCTCGGCACGCTCGACGGGTCCTCGGGCCGGTTCGACCTGCCGGCGGGCCTGGACCTGCGCGAGTACTCGGTGGTCGACGTGTCCGAGGAGCAGTTCGACGGCGACCCGGCGCACTCCGGCGACTCGATCGTGCGCGGTCCGCTCCGGGCGTGAGCCCTCGCCGTCGTGACGGGCCGGGGGATCGAACGGGTGAACCCACCGGGTTCGGGCGGTCGGGACGTCCCCGTTCGCCCCGGTTCGCAGAAGCCGGCGCGCGAGCCTGGTGTGACCCGCGACACAGGTACCCAGGTGGCGTTCCTACACTGCGCCGATGCCCCGCTCCTCCCGTGCCTGGCCGTCGCTCGTCGCGGCGGTCGCCGTGCTGCTCCTGGGCGCACTCGTCGCCGTGGGTGTGGGGCAGGCGCTCGGCCTGACGTTCGAGCCCGCCGACACGCCCCCGCCGGCGCAGGCGGGCGGCCCGCCCACGCCCGTCGTGCCCGCACCCGCGATCGCCCGGATCGACGTCCCGGCCGGTGAGCGGGTCGCGCTGGCCGCGTCGGCGGTCGTGGACGCGCTGACCGACCGGGGGCTGCCCGCGCCGGCCGTCGGGTCCGGCACGACGGACGCCGACCTTGCCGTCCGCGTCGTGCCCGCGTTCGACGAGTCCCCCGAGGCCTACCGGCTCCGGCAGCACTCGGGTCGGCTCACGCTCGAGGCGGCCGGGCCGGCCGGCGCGTCCGCAGGGCTGTACGCGGTGGCCGACCGGATCCGCTCGGGCGCCGCCGTCGTCGCTGCCGGCACGGACGGCGTCGCGCAGTCGCCGCGCCTCGGGCTCCGGCTGACCGACTCCGGGTCGGTGGGACGTGAGGCCGACGACGCCGCGTTCGCCGCCGGGGACGACTACTCGCTCAACACCGACGTCGTCGCCGGGGCCGTGCTGCCCGCCGCCCCCTGGGTCGACGCCGCGGCGGTCGAGCGCATCGACGGCCAGTTCCGCCAGCTCGTCCGGCACGCTCTGCGGCAGGGGTACAACGGCGTGGTCGTGCCGGGGTTCCTGGAGTACGTGTCGTTCAGCGGGGTGGGCGACGGGCACGACGTGTACCCGGCCGGGGACCCGCACGCGGAACGGGCCGCCGCGATGGTGAAGGCCTTCGGGCCCGTGTTCCGGTACGCGCACGACATGGGCATGCGCGTCTACCTGCTCACCGACATGCTCGCCGTCTCGCCGCCGCTCGAGGCCTACCTCGACCGGACCGTCGGCGGGCTCGACGTCGAGGACCCCGCGCTGTGGTCCGTGTACCAGGCCGGGCTGTCCGAGCTGTTCGACGGCATGCCGTTCGTCGACGGGCTCATGGTGCGCATCGGCGAGGGCGGCGACGTCTACCAGGCCGGGTGGGACTACTCGTCGCGGCTCGCGGTCACGTCGCCCGCCGCGGTCCGGACGATGCTGCGGGCGCTCCTCGACACCGCCGGCGCGCACGACAAGGACCTGGTCTTCCGCTCGTGGACCGTCGGCGTCGGCGCCGTCGGCGACCTGCACACCAACCCCGCGTCCTACGAGGAGGTGCTCGGCGGCCTCGACGACCCGCACCTGGTCGTCTCGACGAAGTACACGATGGGCGACTTCTACAGCCACCTGCCCCTCAACCCCACGCTCTCCGTCGGGTCGCAGCGGCGCATCGTCGAGATGCAGGCCCGCCGGGAGTTCGAAGGGTTCGGCGCCCTGCCCAACGACCTCGTCGCCGAGCAGGGGCAGGCGCTGCAGCAGTTCCTCGCCGCGAACCCGCACGTCGAGGGGATCTGGAACTGGACGCAGGACGGCGGCCCGCTGCGCGCCGGGCCCATGACCCTGTACCTGCGGACCGGGTTCTGGCAGATGTACGACCTCAACACCTACGGCGCGTCCCGGCTCGCGTGGGACCCCTCGCTCGACCCGTCGCAGGTCACCGCCGACTGGGTGCGGCAGACCCTCTCCGACGACCCCGCGACCACCTCCGCCGTCGTCGCCGCGTTCGCGTCGTCCCGCGAGGCCATCACCCGGGGGCTCTACATCGGGCCGTACGCCGAGCAGAGCGTCAAGGCGCTCGGGCTCGAGCCGCCGCCGATGATGTGGATCTTCGAGTGGGACATCGTCACCGGGGACTCCGCCGCGCTCGACAGCATCTACGCGGTCAGCCGCGACGACCTCGACGGCGCCATCGCGGACGGCACCCGGGCGGCCTCGGTCGCCGCCTCGATGCGTGAGCAGGTCGCCGCCACCGACCCGTCGACCTGGCGCTCCCCCGAGCTGTACCGCTCCTTCGTCGACGCGCTCGACTACGAGACGAACCTGCTGCAGACGCTCGCCGCGTACCGGACCACCGTCCTGCGGCACGCGCAGTGGCTCGACACCGGCAGCTCGACCGCCCACGCACGGTGGCGGCAGGCCGCCCAGGCGTACGAGACCGCCCGCGCCGAGCACGTCGCCCGGTACACCGGCGACGTCGACCTGCCCGCCTACAGCTTCACCGCCGCCGACCTCGGCAGCGCACGCGCCGACCGCGACCCCGCCATGGCGTGGCTCGCGCGCGGGCTGCTCGCCGCGACCGTGCTGGTGCTGGTGCTCGGGTCGGTCCCGGTCCAGCGACGCCGTTCCGGCACCCCGGGCGCCGCCGCGCTCCGGGCCCTGCTCGTCGCGGCGACGCGCCCGTGGCGGATCGGCTCCGTCGCGGTGCCGTCGGGGCGGACCGACCGGGTCCTCGTCTGGGCGCTGCCCGCGGCGGTGCTCGTCGCGAGCAGAGCCGTGTACACCTGGTTCGCCGCACCCGCGCACCTCGTCGCCACGCTCGGCGCGTGGCTGCTGCTCGCCGGGCTGCTGCGCCTCGTCGTCGGACGGCGCGACCCGTTCCACCTGTGGGCCGCGCTCGGCGGCGTCGTCCTCCTGCGGACCGTCGTGCTGCTCGTCGCGCTCGCCGTCCGCGGGCCCGGGCACTACTGGTTCGCGTTCTGGACCTCGCCCACCGCGCGGACCGCCTACGTCACCGTCGCGTTCGCGGCGTTCTGCTGGCTGTTCGTCGTCGTCGCCCTCGTGCTGCGGCGGGCATACGGGACGGGTGCGGCACGGTCTCTCGGCGTCACCGCGGGCGTCGGCGGGCTCACGCTCGCCGTCGTCGCCGGTGCCGTCGCCGGCATCGGCCTCGAACGCGCCCTCACCGTGTGGAACGACCAGATGGCGCTGCTGCCGTGGGGGCTGTCACGGATCCTCGGGATCACCGTGTACCTGGGGATCCCCGCGTCGCTGCCCGCGGCGCTCGCCGTCGTCGGGCTCGTGGTCGCAGGCGTCGGGGTGCTCGTGGCGCTGCCGGCGCGACGGCGGCGTCCGCTCGCGCCGTCCGCCGCCCGGGAGCGTGCGGTGGTGGAGCCCGGTTTGTAGGGTCGCAGCAGCCCTGCACCCGGTCCGGAGGCGGCAGCCGTGCACCACGTGGAAGTCTTCCTGCTGGTCGCAGGTGCCGTGCTCGTCGCTGCCGCCTGCCGGCGACGAGGATGGCCCGCGCCGCTCGTCATCGTCGCGATCGCGCTCGTCGTCTCGTTCGTCCCCGGCGTGCCCAGGTACGAGGTCGACTCCGAGGTGCTGCTCGAGTTCGTCCTCCCGCCGCTGCTGTACTCCGCGGCGCTGTCGAGCTCGTACCGCGACTTCCGGTCGTCGCTGAACTCCATCACCCGGCTCGGCGTCGGGCTCGTGCTCGTCTCCGCGGTCGCCGTCGCGCTCGTCTTCTGGGCCTCCGAGCTGGCCGTGCCGTTCGCCGCCGCGCTCGTGCTCGGCGCGGTCGTCGCACCACCCGACGCGGTCGCCGCCGCGGCCGTCGGGCGCAGGCTCGGGCTCCCCCGGCGTGTGATGACGCTGCTCTCCGGCGAGAGCCTCATCAACGACGCCACCTCGCTCACGCTCTACAAGGTCGCCCTCGTGGGCGTCGCCACCGGGACGTGGGCGCTCGGCGACGCCGTGACGACCTTCAGCCTCGCCGTCCTCGCCGGGGTCGGCGTCGGACTCGCGCTCGCCTGGGTCGTCCACCAGGTCCGGCTGCACCTCGACGACCCCGTCGTGGCCTCCGCCATCGGGCTGCTCACCCCGTTCGCCGCGTACTGGTCCGCCGAGGCGGTCGACGGGTCCGGCGTCCTCGCCGTCGTCACCGCCGGCCTGTACCTCGGGCACACGTCACCGCGCGCCGGCTACGCGACCCGGCTGTACGAGCAGCCCATCTGGTCGACGCTCGACATCCTGCTCGAGTCGTTCACGTTCGCCCTCATCGGCGTCCAGCTCCCGTGGGTCGTCCGCGACGTCATCGCCTCCGACCAGGGGCTCGAGCACGGCCTGGCCGTCTCGCTCCTGGTGCTCCTCACGGCGATCCTCGTGCGGCCCGTGTACATCTTCCTGACCTCCCGGTTCGACCACCTCCGCCTGCGTGGCAGCCACCGGCCGGCGCACGACTCGCTGTCCGCCCGCGAGTCCGCCGTCGTGTCCTGGGCCGGGATGCGGGGCGTCGTCACGCTCGCCGCCGCCGCCGCGATCCCCGTCACGCTCGGCGGCGCCCCGTTCCCCGAGCGCGCCACGATCCAGATGGCCGCCTACACCGTCGCGCTCGGGACGCTGCTCATCCAGGGGCTGTCACTGCCGTGGGTCATCCGGCGGCTGCGGGTCGGGTCCGACGACGAGACCGCCCGCGACGCCGCGCAGGAGGCCGCCACCCGGGTCGCGACCGCCGCGGCCGTGCAGGAGGCCCTCGAGTCCCGGCGGGACGCCTGGGCGGACGCCATCGGCCCCGAACGGGCCGACGAGACGATCGGGCGCCTGTCCGCGATGTGGCGCGCACGAGCCGCCGCGGCGGCCGTGATGCTCGACCCGGACCACGCCGACGAGCTGCTGCCCGACGACGTCGACGCGGCCGAGAGCGCACGCGGGCTCGGCCCCCTCGGCGGGCCGCGCGACGACGGGGCGCTCCCCGGGGCCGAGGAGTCCCGGCGGGCCCAGAAGCTTCGGCGGCAGATCGTCGCGGTCCAGCGGGACGTGCTCATGGAGCGGCGGGACGCCGGGGAGCTCGACGAGACCGTGATGCGGCGGATGATGCGGGAGCTCGACCTGGAGGACGAGAGCCTGTCGTCGTCGTGGCTGGAGCGCGTGCAGGGGTGAGCGCTCGTGGCCTTCGCGGGCTGTGGATCACGGGGCTGTGGACGGCTCGATGAGGTGTTCGTGCAGGTCAGGGGCTTGACGAGGCCTGTTCTCCTCGGGAAGAATCGAACACATGTTCGAGTCGATGGCTGCTGATGCAGCGGGCCCGGCGGCGGAGTACCCGGCGTCCTCGCGGGCACCGGGTACGCCCACGGCGGCGTCTTCGCGGCTGCCCGGGGCGGCCCGTGCGGTGGCCTCCGGTGCGGCTGGCGCCCCGTCCCGCGTCCTGACGGCGCTGGCACCACTCGTCGACGCGCTCGTGGAGGACGTGCGTGGCGCTGGTGGGTGGACGAGCCGGGAGCGGGACGCCGTCCTGGCCGGCCTGGACCGCGTCACCGGCGCCGTCGCGACGGCGCGAGCGCACGTCCTGGTGGCGGAACGCGAGGCCGGGACGTCGGTCGGCCCCGGGGACAGGTCGTTCGAGGCGGCGCGCGCCCGACGGACGCGGCAGGGCCTCGGCGAGGCCGCCCGTCAGGTGCGGCAGGCGGACGCCCTGGTGTCGATGCCGGTCGTCGCCGCGGCCGTCCGGTCGGGCGACGTGCCGCTGGAGCACCTCGACGCCGTCGCCCGGACCAGCGCTCGCGCGCCGCTCGGTGTCGCGGAACGACTCGCCTCCGCGGAGGGGCAGGCCACCGTCGTGCAGATGGCCAGGTCGCAGACCGGACCCGAGTTCGCTCGGTCGCTCGCGCAGCTCGTCGCGACGATGGACCCCGGCGCGCTCGAGCGCGACCACGACGCACAGCGGCGCGAGCGGTTCCTGGTCCTCACCGACCGGCCCGACGGGACGTTCCTGCGAGGACGGCTCGACCGCATGGCCGGCGAGGCGTTGCGGCTGGCGGTCGAGGCCGTCGGCGAGGTGCCGGGGGCTGACCGGTCGCCCGAGCAGGCGGCCGCGGACGCGCTCGTCGCTCTCGCCGAGCGGGCGATCGCGAGCGGGCGCCCGACCGGGGTGCGCGAGGACGCCGTGTCCGGCGTCTCCGCCCGGCCGCACGTGTCGCTCGTCGTGCCGGTCGCGACGTTGGCCGAGCTCCGCGCGCACCACGCCGCGGACAGGGCCAGGGCGAGTGTCCAGGGCAAGCCAGGCGGCGAGGCGAGGGTCGTCGAGGCAACGGTCGACGAGTCCGTCCAGACCTGGACACAGGTGCCTCCGGCCACCACCGAGGACGGGGTTCCCGTGCCGATGTCGGTGCTGGCCCGGGCGCTCTGCGACTGCGAGGTGACGCGGATCGCCGTGACTGCGGACGGGGTGCCGACCGATCTCGGCCGGACCCGGCGCGTCTACACGGGCGCCCAGCGTCGGGCCGTGATCGTCCGCGACCGGCAGTGCGCCTGGAACGGGTGCGGCAAGCCGGCGCGGTGGGGCGAGGTCCACCACATCCGGTGGTGGGACAGGGACGGAGGCCGCACCTCTGTGTCCAACGGGGTGCTGCTCTGCGTCTACCACCACCACGAGGTGCACAGGCTGGACCTGACCGTCGAGCGGCACTCGCCGCTGCCCGGTCGGGACCGCGACACCAGGTCACGGCCCGATCGGGGCGTCGGGTTGCGTCCACCCGCGGCGGGTGCGGGCACCGCACCTCCGGCGCCGAGCGCGAGGTACACGTTCCGCTCCAGGTCGGGACGCGCCGTCAGCGCGCCATCGGGGTGAGCGTCCTTGCTTCGAGCATGACGGTGGCTCGAGGGCCCGGTGACGTGGTGTCGGTGCGTCGATGCGTCGATGACAACCGTCTGACCTGCGCGAACGGCACCGCACACGCCTGGGCGGGCAGGTCAGGACCTTTGCCCCATCCATCCGGGGAGTTCGGTCAATAGCGTCGTGGTTGTCGCACACCGCGATCTCCAGCGTCGGAGCGAACCCATCATCCGTTGCCTGCTCAAGGGGAGCCCACGGTGACCGTCACCGAGTCCAGCACGTCTCGCACGTCCAAGGGCCGCAAGGCCGACACCGCCACCGCGGCACCTGCCGCCGCGGTCACCCCCGCGAGCGTCACCGCGCCGGTCACCCCCGAGTCCGAGATCGCCGGCGCGATCGACGAGCTCGTCGCAAACGCGACGAAGGCCCTCGCCGAGTACGCGCGGTTCACGCAGGAGGACGTCGACCGTCTGGTCAAGAAGGGCTCGGTCGCGGCGCTCGACCAGCACGGCCACCTCGCCAAGCTCGCCGTCGAGGAGACCGGCCGCGGCGTGTTCGAGGACAAGGCCGTCAAGAACATCTTCGCGTGCGAGCACGTGACCAACTCGATGGCGGACCTCAAGACCGTCGGCGTGATCAGTCGCGACGAGCTGCGGGGCATCACCGAGATCGCCGAGCCCGTGGGCGTCATCTGCGGCGTCACGCCCGTGACCAACCCGACCTCGACCGCGATCTTCAAGTCGCTCATCGCGCTCAAGACGCGCAACCCGATCATCTTCGCGTTCCACCCGAGCGCCCAGAGGTCGTCCGTCGCGGCCGCCAAGGTCGTCCGGGACGCCGCGATCGCAGCAGGCGCGCCGGAGCACTGCATCCAGTGGGTCGAGACGCCGTCGATCGCCGCCACGAACGCCCTCATGAACCACCCGGGCGTCTCCACCATCCTCGCGACCGGCGGCAACGCGATGGTCCGCGCGGCCTACTCGTGCGGCAAGCCCGCCCTGGGTGTCGGCGCCGGCAACGTCCCCGCCTACATCGAGAAGTCGGCGAAGCTCAAGCGCGCGGTCAACGACGTCGTCCTGTCGAAGGCGTTCGACAACGGCATGATCTGCGCGTCGGAGCAGGCCGTCATCCTCGACGACGTCATCTACGACGAGGCGATGCGCGAGTTCGCGGTCCTGCACGCCTACCGGGCCACACCCGCCGAGAAGGCCAAGCTCGAGCAGTTCATCTTCGGCGTCGACGCCGAGGGGTCGAACTGCGCGGAGGCCAAGCTCAACCCGACCGTCGTCGGGCAGTCGCCCCAGTGGATCGCGGAGAAGGCGGGCTTCACCGTCCCGGCGGACACGTCGATCATCCTGGCCGAGGTCTCCGGCGTCGGTCCGCAGGAGCCGCTGACCCGCGAGAAGCTCGCGCCCGTCCTCGCCGTGCTGCGCGCGTCGTCCACCGAGCACGGCATCAGCCTGGCCGAGCAGATGGTCGAGTTCGACGGTCTCGGCCACTCGGCGGCGATCCACACCCGGGACGATGCCCTCACCGAGGAGTTCGGCAGCCGGGTCAAGGCCGTCCGGGTCATCGCGAACGCCCCGAGCTCGCTCGGCGGCATCGGCGACATCTACAACGCGTTCATCCCGTCGCTCACGCTGGGCTGCGGGTCGTACGGGCACAACTCCGTGTCCAACAACGTCTCGGCGGTGAACCTCATCAACGTCAAGCGGGTCGGTCGCCGCAACAACAACCTGCAGTGGTTCAAGGTGCCGGCGAAGACGTACTTCGAGCCCAACGCGATCCGCTACCTCGCGGACATGCCGGACGTCGAGCGCGTCACGATCGTCACCGACGCCACCATGACCACCCTCGGCTTCGTCGACAAGATCATCGACGTCCTCAACCGGCGCACCAGCAAGGTCGCGCTGCAGATCATCGACCAGGTCGAGCCGGAGCCGTCCGTCCGGACCGTGCAGGCGGGCGCCGCGCAGATGCGCCACTTCCGGCCCGACACGATCATCGCGCTCGGCGGCGGCTCGCCGATGGACGCCGCGAAGGTCATGTGGCTGCTGTACGAGCACCCCGAGATCAACTTCTCCGACCTGAAGCAGAAGTTCTTCGACGTCCGCAAGCGTGCGTTCAAGTTCCCGGTGCTCGGCGAGCTCGCGCAGCTCGTCTGCATCCCGACCACGTCCGGCACGGGCGCCGAGGTCACACCGTTCGCGGTGATCTCCGACCCCGACGCCGGCAAGAAGTACCCGCTCGCGGACTACGCGCTGACGCCGTCGGTCGCGATCATCGACCCCGTGCTGACGTCCAAGATGCCCGCGTCGCTCGCCGCGGACTCGGGCTTCGACGCCCTCACGCACGCCACCGAGGCGTTCGTCAGCGTCTACGCCAACGACTTCACCGACGGCATGTCGCTGCAGGCCATCCGCCTGATCTTCGACAACCTCGCCGTCTCGGTGAACGGCGACCCGAACGACCCGGCCACGCGGGACGCCCGGGAGAAGATGCACAACGCCGGCACGATCGCGGGGATGAGCTTCGGCAACGCGTTCCTCGGCATCGTGCACGCGATGGCCCACGTGGTCGGCTCGACGTACCACCTGGTGCACGGGCGGACCAACGCGACCCTGCTCCCCCACGTCATCCGCTACAACGGCACCGTCCCGACGAAGCTCACCAGCTGGCCGAAGTACGAGCACTACGTCGCTCCGGAGCGGTTCCAGCAGATCGCGGCGATGCTCGGTCTGCCGGCCGCGACCCCCGCGGAGGGCGTGGAGTCCTACGCGCTCGCCGTCGAGGCGCTGCGTGCGAAGGTCGGCATCCCGTCGTCCTTCCAGGCGCAGGGCGTCGACGAGCAGGAGTTCGTCGCCCGGCTCGACGAGGTCGCCATGGGTGCCTACGAGGACCAGTGCGCCCCCGCCAACCCGCGGATGCCGATGATCGACGACATGAAGGACCTGTTGACGGCGGCCTACTACGGAACGTCGCTGGAGGACGTCCGTACGCGCCGCAGCGAGCAGCAGGAGGTCTGACCGCCTCCGCGACCGCCCTGGCCCCCCCTCTGCAGGGGCGGTCGCCCTGCTCGCCCCGATGCCTCGCCCGGCTGATGACCCGCCGGGCGGGGCATCGCCTTGTCCAGCGCCTGACGACACGCCGCTCGGGCCGCCGTCTCCCAGGCGCGGCGGCCACGGAACCAGTCGGGCAGCCGTCCAGGTCCGCGCCTCCCGGAGGCGCGATCAGCGGGCGAAGGCGTCGACGGACCGGCAGACTGTGGCGGACCCGACCCCCAGGAGGACCCCGTGCCCCCGATCGGCCCCCGCTCCACACACACGATGCGCGCCCGCACCCTCCGCACGCGCACGACCGCCCGCCTCGCAGCCCTGACGCTGGGCGTCGGAGCCGTCACCGGCCTCGCGGCCTGCTCCGACTCGGACATCGACGACGCCGCCCAGCAGGCCAAGGACGCCGCCAGCAGCGCCCGCGCCGCCGTCGACGAGGCCCGCCAGTCCATCGACGACGCGCGCCAGCAGGCGCAGGAGGCGAAGGACGAGATCGACGCCGCGAAGGAGAAGCTGGACTCCCTCGACGCGACCGCCAGGGCCAAGGCGGACGACGCCGTCGCGCAGTCGCAGCAGGCCGTGGCCGATGCGCAGGCCGCCCTCGACCAGGCCAAGGCCGACGGCACGGCGGAGGGCCAGCAGGCCATCGCCGACGCCCAGGCCGAGGTCGACGCGGCCCGGCAGAAGCTCGACGAGGCGAAAGCCGATGCGGGCGGCGAGGCAGCCGACGCCCTCGACCAGCTCTCGCAGCAGCTCGAGTCGCTCGGCGACGACCTGAGGGACGCGTCGTCGAGCTGACGACCTGACGACCTGACGACGAGGGCCGCGCGGACGGACGTCACCCGCGCGGCCCTCGTCGCCGTGAGCGCGTCTCGCCGCCCGCGCAGACCCGGTTCGTCGCGAAATGCCCGCGCACCTGGGTGATTTCGCGACTCTGCGGCGCGGGACGTTGTACCTGCCGTCCGACGTGCCGATGGTGAAGGTATGGCTGACCGACACCCGATGCGCGTCCCGCGCAGACACCACGTGGAGTGGTGGGTGCTGAGCGCCTGGGCGTCGATCGCGATGCTCGTCATCGTCGGGGCGATGGCGGCAGCCGGCATCGTCTGAGGCAGCGTCCGAGGCGTCCTCCGACGCAGCGTCCGAGGCGCAGTCCGAGGCGCAGTCCGACGCAGCGTCCGAGATGCCGTCGCACCACGGCGTCGCACCGGCCCGGCCTATCCTCGCCGGGTGACCTCCTCGACCGCCCTGACCCCTCGTTGGCGTGACGTGGCCCGTGCGACGGGGCTCCTGACCTCGTCGGGCGAGGTCCGCGCCACGGTGTTCGCGGAGATGTCCGCGCTGGCGACCCGCACGGGCGCGCTCAACCTCGGGCAGGGCTTCCCGGACGTGGACGGTCCCGAGTCGGTCGCGCTGGCCGCCGCCGACGCCCTCCGGCACGGCGCGAACCAGTACCCGCCGGGTCCGGGCATCCTCGCGCTGCGGGAGGCCGTCGCGGAGCACCAGCTGGCGCACTACGGCCTGCGGTTCGACGTGGACCGGGAGGTGCTCGTCACGACCGGCGCCACGGAGGCGCTGGCGGCCGCGGTGCTCGCCCTCGTCGGCCCGGGCGACGAGGTGCTGACGCTCGAGCCGTTCTACGACGCGTACGCGGCGGTGATCGCGATGTCCGGCGCCACGCACACGACGGCGCCGCTGCGCCCGACGCCCGACGGGTTCCGGCTCGACGAGCAGGCGCTAGCGGCCGCGTTCTCGGACCGCACCCGGCTGGTGCTGCTGAACACCCCGCACAACCCGACAGGGACGGTCCTGACGCGCGACGAGCTCGCGGCGGTGGCCCGCCTGGCGATCGCGCACGACACGCTCGTCGTCACCGACGAGGTCTACGAGCACCTGCTCCTCGGCGGCCCGGCGGCCCGCCCCGCGCACGTGCCGATCGCCACGCTGCCCGGGATGGCGGAACGGACGCTCACGGTGTCGTCGGCGGGCAAGACGTTCTCGTTCACGGGCTGGAAGATCGGCTGGGTCACGGGGCCCGAGCACCTGGTCACCGCGGTGCGGACCGTCAAGCAGTTCCTCACGTACGTCTCGGGCGCACCGTTCCAGCCGGCCGTCGCGTTCGCGCTCCGCGATGCCGGAGTCGCCGCGTGGGTCGACGAGCTCGCCGCGTCCCTGACGAGCCGGCGCGACCGGCTCTGTGCCGGGCTCGTCGACGCGGGATTCCGGGTGGTCCGGCCCGACGGCACGTACTTCGTGCTGGCCGACGCGGCGCCGCTCGGGTTCGACGACGGCGAGGCCCTCTGCCACGCGCTGCCCGGTCTCGCGGGTGTGGTCGGCGTCCCCGTCTCGGCGTTCACGCACACCGGGTCGGAGGCCGACGTGGCGCTGCGGTCCTGGGTGCGGTTCACGTTCGTCAAGCGGGACGACGTGCTTGACGAGGCGGTCCGCCGCCTCCAGGCCCTGCGCACGCGCTGAGGATCGGTACCCGACGCGGGGGCGGATCGCCCTCAGGCCGGACGGGTCAGGAGGCCCAGCCGCCGCCGCGCCGGTAGGCGGGCGTCGCGATCGCCAGCACGAGCAGCGCCGCGACGGCCGCACCGACCATGACGCCGGCCATCGCGGTCGCGTCGCCTCCGAGCAGCCCCGACAGCGGGCTGATCACCGCGGACACCCCGATGCCGATGGCACCGATGAGCGCGGCGGCGGTCCCGGCGATCTCGCCGTGCCGGCTCAGCGCGAGGGCGGACGCGTTGGGCGGCGCGAGGTTCACGAGCGCGAGCACCAGCCACAGCGCCACCAGCAGACCCACGAGGCCGCCCCACCCGGTGATCGCGACGACGAGCAGTCCCACGGTGAAGGCCACGGACAGGGGCAGCGCGACACGGATGATGCGGATCGGCGCGACCCGCCGGACGAGCGCGGCGTTGATCTGCGCGCCGCCGACGAGCCCGAGGCCGTTCACGGCGAACAGGAGCGAGAACTCGTGCGACGACAGCCCGTAGCCCTCCTGGAGGACGAACGGCGAGCCGACCACGTAGCTCATGAGCACCGCGTTGCCGAGCCCGGGCATGAGGGCGAGGGCGACGAAGTGCCGGTCGCGGAACAGCCGCAGGTAGCCGGACATCGCGGTGCGCATGCCGCCGTCGCGGCGCCGCTCGGGCGGGAGCGTCTCGGGCAGGCGACGCCACACGACGAGCCAGAGCGCGACCCCGAAGAGCCCGAGCGCGCCGAAGACGCCACGCCAGCCGACCTCCCCGGCGATGAGGCCGCCGACCGACGGCGCGAACAGGGGCGCCACGCCGATGACGAGCATGAGCCGGGAGATGAGGCGCGACGCGTCGGCCCCGACGAACCGGTCACGGATCACGGCCATCGCCACCACGGTCGCGGCCGCGTTGAAGAAGCCCTGCGCCACACGGATGCCGATGAGCGGCACGATCGCCGGGGCGAGCGCGCACAGGACCGACGTGACGACGTGCAGCGCGACGCCGACGAGCACCGGGCGGCGGCGGCCGAAGCGGTCCGACAGGGGGCCGATCACCAGCTGGCCGATCGCGCCGCCGACCATCATCGCGGTCATCGTCAGTTGCGCGGCCGTCGCGGACGTGTGCAGGTCGCGGGCGACGTCCGGGAGGGACGGCAGGTAGATGTCGTTCGAGATCGCCGGCAGCGCGCACATCATGCCGAGCAGCAGGACGTACTTCGCGTTGGGCCGGAACGCGGGTGCGGGGGCAGCCGTACCGGCCGTGGCACCCGTCGTCGTACCGGTCGTCGTGGACTCGGCGGTCGCCACGTCTCCGGTCGTCGCGCCGACCGTCGTCGCCGCGGCCTGCGTCGTGCCGGACGTCGCCGCAGCGGACGTCGCCGCAGCGCCCGGGTCGCCGTCGAGGGCGGGTCCGCCGGTGCCGGGGGCGGCGACGGGCACGCTCCCGGCCGGGTCGGTCGGGAGCGACGGGGTCGGGACGGAGGTGTGGCGGACCGGGCTCAGGTGCGTGGTCATCGGCTGCTCGACGAGGGTCGGTGGCGGGCGGGAAGGGCGGTACGCAAGCTCATCGCTCACCAGTCTCACACCGCCGACCCGGTTCACGCGAATCGATTCGACCCTCGTCCACCTGCGGTGTTGCGAACGTCACCCGGTCGTCGCCGGGAGCCTCGGGATCGCGTCACACACCGGTCACGAGGTCCTCAGGATCACGTCACGCACCGGTCATGCGGTCGGGCCGGACCGCGCAGCCGACGTGCCGGACGGTGGCGGCGGCCAGACGGTCGGGTGGGCCCGGTCATCGGATCCGCTCGCCTGCGGGCCCGCCCGCCGGGTCTCCGGTCGGGTCGCCCGCCGCCCGGACCGCGTCCGCGAGCCGCCTCACGGCCTCGGGCAGCATGGCGTCGACGAGGTTCCCGTAGCCGAGGACGAGCGCCGGCGGACGCCCGTCGGGCACCACCTGGTAGCGCCCCGCCGGCACGACGTGCACGTGCCGCCGGTCGGCGAGCCGCACGACCCGGCCCTCGTCGACCCCGTCGGGGAGGGTGAGCACCGCGTGCAGCCCGGCAGCGACGCCGGTCACGGCGAGGCCAGGCAGGTGGACCGCGAGCGCGTCGAGCAGCGCCGTCCGGCGGCGGCGGTAACGGGTGCGGGCGGCGCGCAGGTGACGGTCGTAGGAGCCGTCGGCGACGAGCGCCGCGAACGCGAGCTGGTGCAGGACGGGCGGTGGTGGCACCGACGGGTCGAGCCCCGGACCTCCGTCGGACGTCACGAAGCGGCCGGGACCGGCAGGCACGGCGTCGCCGACGAGCCACCGTGGCCCGACGAGCCAGCCGATCCCGAACGCAGGCGCGAGGGTCTTGCTCACCGACCCGACGAGCACCACCCGGTCGGGTGCAAGCCCCTGGAGCGCGGCGACCGGCCGCCGGTCGTAGCGGAACTCCGCGTCGTAGTCGTCCTCGAGCACCAGGCCGTCGACGCTCCGCGCCCACCGGACGAGGGCGTCACGCCGTGCGGGTGCGAGGACGCCGCCGGACGGGAACTGGTGCGCCGGGGTGACGAGCACCGCCCGGGCGCCGGACCGTCGGGCGGCCGCCGCGAGCGCGTCGGTGTCGACCCCGTCGGCGTCGACGGGGACGGGCACAGGTGTGAGGCCCGCGTTCCGGGCGAGGTCGCGCAGCACCGGCCAGCCCGGGTCCTCGACGAGCAACGCGCGGTGGCCGTGCGCGACGAGGGCGCGTGCGACCCGTGCGACGCCGTCGCTCGACCCGTGGGTCACGACGACGTCGTCCGGTTCCGCGACGACCGCCCGGGACGTCCTGAGCCGTGCCGCGAGCACCGCTCGCACCGCCGACGCGCCGCGCGTGTCCGCGTCGAGCAGGTCGGACGGCGTCGCGGTCATCACGGCGTCGCGCGCCGCCCGGGCCCAGGCCTGCCGGGGTACGTGCCGCAGATCGGCGACGCCCGGGCCGAGGTCGTAGCGTGCCCGGGTCGCGGGTCGCCCCACGCGGTCCGTCGACCCGCCGCCCGTGCCCGTGGGCAGCCCTCCCGACGTTCCCGCCCAGACGGTCCGGCCGATCGACGCAGCGGTCGACGCAGCGGTCGATACAGCAGCAGACGCGGCCGCCGACGCAGCCCCGGATGCGGTCCTCGCCCCGGTCCTCGACCTGGCCGCCACCGCGGTCCCCGCCGCGGTCCCCGCCGCGCCACTGGCGCCCTGAGCAGGGCCGTCGCCATGTCGTGCTGCCGCGGCCGTCGACGTCTGCGCACCGCGCGTCGGCCCGGCCCACGCCCCCGACCCGACGCGCGTCGCCGAGCCGGTGCGCGCCTCGAGGACCCCCTCGGCCACGAGCTCGCCGTACGCCTCGGTCACCACCCACCGCGAGACCCCCAGGGTGTCCGCGAGCGTCCGGCTCGCGGGCAGCGCGGACCCGGCGGCCAGCCGGCCGTCGCGGACCGCCGCCCTCACCGCGCGCGCGAGCTGGTCGCGCAGCGGCCCGACGCCGTCGAGCGCGAGCAGCGGCTCGGCGTGCGGTGTGAAAGTGGTCTGGTCGGTCCGCATGGAATCGGACCGTACTACCGAACCGCTTTCTCCCTATGGTCGAGGCGAGGCCCGGAGACGGGGACCGGCACGACCACACGAGGAGCCCCCATGCAGTACCGCACGATCGGCACCGGCACCACGACCGTCGAGGTCAGCACGCTGTGCCTGGGCGCGATGAACTTCGGCACCAGCACCCCGCAGGACACGGCGTTCGCGATCCTCGACCGCTTCGTCGAGGCCGGTGGGACGTTCGTCGACACGGCGAACAACTACAACGCCTGGATCCCTGGCGGTCACGGCCGCGAGAGCGAGGACGTCCTGGGCCGGTGGATCGCGTCGCGCGGCGCCCGTGACCTGGTCCGGGTCGCGACGAAGTGCGGTGCGGGCAAGAAGGACCCGGCCCTGCCGCTGCAGGGCGTCGCACCGACGAACTTCGAGGGCCTGGGCGCGGACGTCGTGAAGCGCGAGGCGTTCGAGAGCCTGCGCCACCTGGGCGTCGACCGGCTGGACGTCCTGTACGGGCACGTCGACGACCGCGAGACGCCGCTCGACGAGACGGTCGGCACGTTCGGCGAGCTCGTCGCCGACGGGGCGGTGGGCGTCCCGGGCATCTCGAACGTGACGGTCTGGCGGGTCGTCGAGGCACGCGCCACCGCCGAGCGGCTCGGCGTGGCTCCGTACGGGATCGTGCAGCAGCAGGGCGGCTACCTGACCCCGTCCCCGACCCCGTTCCGCTCCAACTGGATCACCGGCGACCTGCTCGACTACGCGGCGTCGACGGGCGTCGACGGGCGCCCCCCGCTCGCGGTCGTCGCGTACTCGCCGCTCCTGAAGGGCGCCCTGTCCCGCGACGACAAGCCGCTCTCCGGCGGCACCGACCACGTCGGTGGCCGGCACCGCCGCCAGGTGCTCCGCGAGGTGGCCCGCGAGCTCGGGGCCAGCCCCGAGACGATCGCCCTGGCGTGGCTGATGGGCGGCGAGGTGCCCGTGGTGCCACTGGTGGGGCCGAGCACCGTCGCGCAGCTCGACGACGCGCTCGCCGCGGTCGACCTGGTGCTCGACGACGAGGTGCGCACCCGCCTCGACGAGGCCTGAGCCGGCGGCCGGCCGGTCACGGCCGACCGAACCGGCGCCCGGCCGGTCACGGCCGACCGAACCGGCGCGCGGCCGGTCACGGCCGGCCGGACCGGCGCCCGGCCCGCCAGGGCCGCCAGGGCCGCCAGGGCCGCCAGGGCCAGGGCCGACCGGACCGGGCTGGCGGCCCGCCCACCAGGCCACACCGGCGTACGGTCCACGGGTCCGACGCGGCGTGCGTGGCGGCAACGGGCGCACGGGGGCCGGACGGTCCGCGCCCGCGCCCGCACCCGCACCCGCGCCGGCGCCCACGCCCGCGCCGGCGCCCACGCCCGCGCCCGCGCCCGGCCACGGTCACGTGCCGGGCGGCCGAACCGCCCGGCACGGGCGCGCGCCGTGTGGGCGGTGCCTGGGATCCTGGTGCGATGTGCGGGCGATACGCGTCCTTCCGTGAGGACCAGACCCTGGCCGACGAGTTCGCAATCGCGACGGTCGCCGACGACGTCCGGCTGCTCGGACCGTCGTGGAACGTGGCACCGACGGACGGTGTCCGGATGGTCGTCGAACGGGCGGACAAGGAGACCGGGGAGGTCACGCGTCAGCTCCGGGTCGCCCGGTGGGGCCTGGTCCCCTCGTGGGCCAAGGACCCGTCGGTAGGCAGCCGCATGATCAACGCGCGCGTCGAGTCGGTCACCGACAAGCCCGCGTTCGCCCGGCCGTTCGCCGTCCGGCGGGCGCTGCTCCCGGCGGACGGCTACTACGAGTGGAAGAAGCCAGGGCCGGGAGCGACGACCAAGCGCAAGCAGCCGTTCTACCTGCACCCGGAGGACGGCGAGGTCGTCGCGCTCGCCGGGCTGTACGAGTTCTGGAAGGACCCGACCAGGTCGGACGACGACCCGGACCGCTGGCTCGTGAGCGCCACGGTCATCACCCGCCCGGCGACGGACGAGCTCGCGCACATCCACGACCGGCAACCGCTCATGTTGCGTCCCGAGGCCTGGGACGCCTGGCTGAGCCCGGCCACCGGAACGGAGGAGGCGGCGGCGCTGCTCGACGCCGAGCCGCCGACGATCGTCGCGACGCCCGTGTCGACGCAGGTCAACGCCGTGGCGAACAACGGCCCGGAGCTCGTCGACCCCGTGGAGCCCGAACCGGAGGGCTGAGCGCGCGAGCGGTCGAGCGGTCGAGCCGACGGGCCAGACCAGGCCGGACCGGGCCGGGTCAGGCCGGGTCAGGCCGGGTCAGGGCCGAGTCGGGCCGGGTCAGGGCCGAGTCGGGCCGAGTCGGGCCGGGTCATGGCCGAGTCGGGCCGAGTCGGGGCGGGTCAGTCCGAGTCGGGTCAGGTCAGGTCAGCCCGTCGCGGCGGTCAGCCGCACGGGCGTGACGCTCCCGATACCCGCCAGCTCGCGCGCGGCCAGCGGCTCGAGCGCGAACCGCAGGTCGCCCGCGAGCGCCTCGGCGGTGCCGGGGTCGGTCAGCACGGTGCTGGGCTCGGCGATGTCCGTGAGGCGGGCGGCGAGGTTGACGTGCGGCCCGAACACGTCGCCGAACCGGGACAGGACCCGCCCCCAGACGAACCCGACGCGGACGGGGGTGACGCCGCGCGCGCCGTCGGCGAGGCCGGAGATCTGCTTGGCGACGCCGACGTCGAGCCCGCTGCCGAGCTCCTCGGCGAGGCCGAGCGCGACTCGGGCGCCGGTGGCGGCGTCGTCGGCGACGAACAGGACGGCGTCGCCGATGGTCTTGACGACACGGCCGCCGGCGGCGGTCACGACGTCGCGCGCGGCGGCCTCGAAGCGCTGGACGAACTGCGACAGGTCGGTGGAACCGAGCCCGGCAGTGCGGCGGGTGAACGAGACCATGTCGGCGAACCCGACGGCGCGGGCGAGCGGCAGGGCGGTCCGGTCGGCGTCCCCGCCGCGCACGTGCCCGAACTCCGCGGCGTACCGGCCGGCGATGGCGGACAGCTGCCGCCGGTAGGAGTGGACGAGCTGTGCCTCGAGGACGGGCGCGAGGTCGGCGAGCCGGTCGAGCACGAGCAGCCGCGCGGACGTGTCGTCGAGCTCGTACCGGTCGGCCATGTCCTCGACGAGCGCCTCGACCTGCCAGAGGGCGAGCCGGTCGGACGTGTGGCCGAGGGCGCGGGTGACGGTCATGACGGTCTTGATGTCGAGCCCGTGCTCCCGGACGAGCGCGGCGGCCCGGTCGACGGCCTCGGCGTCGCGCTCGGTGTACACGGCGTCGTCGGCGGCGGCGTGCGGCAGGCCCATGGTGCTCCAGAAGCCGCGGACCACGTCGAGGTCGATGTCGGCGCGCCGCGCGAGGTCGCTCGCGCTCAGGGTGCGCGGTCCGCCCAGGAGGGCCGCGTCGAGCTCGCCCACGGTCGACTCGACCACCTCGAGGTCGTGCGGGTCGGGGGCGTGGTCGGGTTCGCTGGCGCGTCCGCTGGGGGGATCGTCGGGCACGCGTCGAGGGTAGTTCACCCGGCGTCGCGGACGTGACGGACGTCACCCGCGAGGACGTGGTGCGTGTCGCCCGCGTCGTCGACGACCACGAGGCCGCCGTCGTCGTCGAGTCCCTGGACGACCCCCGTGGTGGACCCGCCTCCGGGCTCCTCGACGCGGACCCGGCTGCCGATGGTGCCGCACACGGCGGCGACCTCGTCGGCCAGGCCGGACGCACGGGCGTCGCCGCCCGCGACGCGCCAGCGGCTCGCCACCTGGTCGAGCGCGGTGACGAGCGCGACGACGAGGCCGAGCCGGTCGACGTGCTGCGCGCCCGCGAGGTCGAGGGACGACGCGGACTCGACGGGCAGCTCGGCGGCGGTCTGCGACACGTTGAGCCCGATCCCGATGACGACCGCGGGGTCGTGCCCGGGCGGTGCCGGGACCACCTCGGTGAGGATGCCGCCGACCTTGCGGTACGCGCCCCAGCCCTCGACGACGGTGTCCGCGGGGACGAGCACGTCGTTGGGCCACTTGAGCAGCGCGGGCACACCGGCGGTGGCGCGCACCGCGGTGACGGCACCGAGCCCGGCGAGCAGCGGCAGCCAGCCCCAGCGCGACGCGGGCGCGTGCGGCCGGACGACGAACGAGCAGGTCAGCGAGGTCCCGGCGGGCGTCTCCCAGCCGCGACCGGCCCGGCCGCGTCCCCCGGTCTGGTGGTGCGCCACGAGCAGGCCTGTGTCCGGCCACGCCTCGGGGTCGGCCCGCAGCGCGGCGACCACGTCGGTGTTCGTCGATCCGGTGCTCTCCACCACCTCGACGCGGGCGAGGGGCCCGACGGGGGCGAGCAGCAGGTGGCGGAGCTCGGCGACGTCGAGGGGGGCGCGGGGGTCGTCGGAAGGCATGGCGCCCATGATGACGTGCGACGGTCCACGACGGACAGGCCTGCCCGTTGTGGGATCCCGACGACACCGGACCCGCAACACCGTGATCGCCCTGCACGCGCATGGTGGTGTTCCACAACTAGCCTCGGTCGGGTGACCCAGATCGACGACGCCGCCACCCAGTCCCCGGCCACCGGCACCGCCGCGAGGCTCGCCGACCTCGCCGAGCGGCACCGCGCCGGTGACGCCGCCGAGCAGGCCGCGGTCGACAAGCAGCACGCGCGCGGCAAGAAGACCGCCCGCGAGCGCATCGACGCCCTGCTGGACGAGGGTTCGTTCACGGAACTCGACGCGTTCGTGCGGCACCGCTCGCAGAACTTCGGCCTCGAGAGGAAGCGCATCCCCGGCGACGGCGTCGTGGTGGGGCACGGCACGGTCGACGGCCGTCCGGTGTGCGTGTACTCGCAGGACTTCACGGTGTTCGGCGGCAGCCTCGGCGAGGTGCACGGCCAGAAGATCACCAAGGTGATGGACCTGGCGCTGCGCACCGGCGTGCCGCTCGTCGGCATCAGCGACGGCGGCGGCGCGCGCATCCAGGAGGGCGTCGCGGGCCTCACGCAGTTCGCGGAGATCTTCCGCCGCAACGTGGCCGCGAGCGGGGTGATCCCCCAGATCAGCCTGATCCTCGGACCGAGCGCGGGTGGTGCGGTGTACTCCCCCGCCCTGACGGACTTCATCGTGATGGCGGACGGCACGTCCAACATGTTCATCACCGGCCCGGACGTGATCCGCGCGGTGACCGGCGAGGACGTCGGGTTCGAGGAGCTGGGCGGTGCGACGACGCACAATACCCGCTCGGGCGTCGCGCACTACATGGCGTCCGACGAGGACGACGCGATCGACTACGCGCGCTCGCTGCTCGCCTACCTGCCGGCCAACAACCTCACGGACCCGCCGGCCTACCCGCACGAGGCGGACCTGTCCGTCACGGCCGAGGACGAGGAGCTCGACACGCTCGTCCCCGACTCGGACAACCAGCCGTACGACATGCGCACGGTCATCGAGCACGTCCTCGACGACGGGATGCTGCTGGAGGTCCAGCCGCTGTACGCGCAGAACGTCATCATCGGCTTCGGGCACGTCGAGGGGCACCCCGTGGGGGTCGTCGCGAACCAGCCGATGGCGATGGCCGGCACGCTCGACATCAACGCCGCCGAGAAGGCCGCACGCTTCGTGCGCACGTGCGACGCGTTCAACATCCCGGTGCTCACGTTCGTCGACGTCCCGGGCTTCCTGCCCGGCACGGACCAGGAGTGGAACGGCATCATCCGGCGCGGCGCGAAGCTCATCTACGCGTACGCCGAGGCGACCGTGCCGCTCGTCACCGTCATCACCCGCAAGGCGTACGGTGGCGCGTACATCGTCATGGGCTCGAAGCAGCTCGGCGCGGACGTCAACCTCGCGTGGCCCACGGCGCAGATCGCGGTCATGGGCGCGGGCGGTGCGGTCAACATCCTGCAGCGCGGGGCGCTGGCCGCGGTGGCGAAGGACGGCGGGGACGTCGAGGCCGAGCGTCGCCGCCTGACGGCCGAGTACGAGGAGGCGATCGTCAACCCGTGGGACGCCGCGGACCGCGGCTACGTCGACGCGGTGGTCGAGCCCTCCCGCACCCGCACGGAGATCGTCAAGGCGCTGCGCCTGCTGCGCACCAAGCGCGCGAGCCTGCCGCCGAAGAAGCACGGCAACATCCCCCTCTGAGAGGAAGACCCGTTGAGCGAGCACGACCACGAAGACCACGAGCACTCCCACAGCACGGAGCCGCTGTCGGGCATCGACGCCTCGGAGCTGCACGCAGCGGTCGAGCAGCTGAGCGCGGCGCTGCACGGGTACGTCGACACCGCGGTCGGCGTGCGGGCCGAGTTCGGCGCGCACGAGGCCGACGAGGACCCGCGGGTGCTGTCGCTCGAGGGCGAGATCGGTGCGCTGAACGCCCGGCTCTACGACCTGCTGCACGACCAGCTCGGCATGCACGCGGACCTCACCGGCATGTCCTGGGGCGACGAGGACGAGACCGACGCCGACGCACCGCCGACTCCCGACGCGGTGGACACGTTCCACCTCGGGTTCGTCGTCGGGCCGCAGTCCACGGCGTCGGACATGTCGCTCGACTCCGTGCTCGACCTCATCGACGGCGGCGGCGCGGACATCGCGCAGCGTCTCGTCGACGCCGGGTTCGCGGTGTCCGAGTGGGGCGTCTCGCGCGGTGCGCCGGTGCTGTTCGAGGAGGACGAGGACGAGGACGGCGGGTCGTGAGCGACGCCCACGTCCAGGTGGTCCGGGGCACCCCGGACGACCTCGAGCTCGCGGCCCTCGTCGCGGGGCTGCTCGCCGCCGGCTCCGACGAGCAGCACCACGACGGGCCCGTCGCGCCGGTCGCGTCGGCGTGGTCCGACCGTCGGCGCACGGTGCGCGGCGCTGCCGCCGTGCGGCCCGGTCAGGACGCGTGGCGCTGGAGCCTGCGCGACTGACCGCACTCCCTTCGGCGCGGCCGCTACCGCCCAGTAGGGTCGGCGGGTGACGACGACGCCAGCGACCCGCGAGCCCTCCGCCATCGACGCCGTGGCCGAGGCCTTCCTCAGCACCTACGCCACCCTCGACCCGTTCGCCGCGACGAGCCTCGGCATCGCCGGCCACGACCACGAGTCGACCGACTACTCCCCCGCCGGGCACGCGGCCCGCGGCGACGCCGCCCGCTCCACGCTGCAGGCCCTCGACGGTCTGTCGCCGCAGGACGACGTCGACGACATCACGCTGGCCGCGATGCGCGAGCGGCTCGGGCTGTTCGCCGAGCACGACGCCGCGGGCGAGACGCTGCGCGACCTGAACAACATCGCGTCCCCGGTGCAGGGCATGCGCGAGGTGTTCGACCTCATGCCGACGGGCACCGTCGAGGGCTGGGAGAACATCGCCGCCCGTCTCAACGCGCTGCCGGGCACCGTCGACGGGTACGTCGAGTCGCTGCGCGCCGCCGCCTCCGCCGGCCATGTCGCGGCCGTCCGCCAGGTCGTCGAGGCGCTGCGGCAGGCCGAGGAGCTCGCCGACCCGGCCGGGTCCTTCTTCACGGCGTTCGTCTCCGGCACGGAGGCGGCCGCGGTGCTCGACGACTCCGCGTCCTGCTCCCTGGTGCGCGCAGAGCTCGAGCGCGGCGCCACGGCTGCCCGGGGCGCGTACGGGGCGCTCGCGGCGTTCCTGCGCGACGAGCTCGCACCCCAGGCGCCCGAGGCCGACGCGGCCGGGCGGGACCGGTACGCGCTGTGGTCGAGGACGTTCCTCGGTGCCACCGTGGACCTCGAGGAGACGTACGCGTGGGGCGTCGACCAGCTCGAGAGCGTCATCGCCGAGCAGGAGGCCGTCGCGGCCCAGGTCGCCGGGCCCGGCGCGACGGTCGACGAGGCGGTCGCGCTGCTCGACGCCGACCCGGAGCGCCAGCTGCACGGCACCGAGGCGCTGCGGGCGTGGATGCAGGAGACGTCCGACGCCGCGATCGAGGCGCTCGACGGCCGCCACTTCGAGATCCCCGCGCCGATGCGCACGCTCGAGTGCCGGATCGCCCCGACCACGACCGGCGGCATCTACTACACGGGCCCGAGCGACGACTTCAGCCGGCCCGGCCGCATGTGGTGGTCGGTCCCGCCCGAGGTGACGACGTTCAACACCTGGCGCGAGAAGACGACCGTCTACCACGAGGGCGTCCCCGGCCATCACCTGCAGGTCGGCCAGGCCGTGTACTCGCGGGCCACGCTCAACGGGTGGCGGCGGCTGATGTGCTTCACGTCCGGCCACGCCGAGGGCTGGGCCCTGTACGCCGAGCGGCTCATGGCGGACCTCGGCTTCCTGGACGACCCGGGCGACCGCCTCGGCATGCTCGACGCCCAGCGGCTGCGGTCCGCGCGCGTCGTGTTCGACATCGGCGTGCACCTCGGCCTCCGGGCCCCCGAGCGCTGGGGCGGCGGCACGTGGGACGCCGACAAGGGCTGGGAGTTCCTGCGGGCCAACGTCAACATGCCCGAGCCGTTCGTGCGGTTCGAGTGGAACCGGTACCTCGGCTGGCCCGGGCAGGCGCCCTCCTACAAGATCGGCCAGCGCCTGTGGGAGCAGACCCGCGCCGAGGCCGCAGCGGCCGCCACGAAGCGCGGCGAGGAGCTCGACGTGCGGGCCTTCCACGCCCGGGCGCTCGGCATGGGGTCGCTCCCGCTCGACGTGCTCAGGGCGGCGTTCGCCGGCTGACCTGCCAGGCGCTGCAACGACGACGAAGGGGCGGGTGCTCGGTGCACCCGCCCCTTCGGCACGTCCGAGGTCAGACGAGCGAGCTGCCGTACTTGGCGACCACGAGGATCGCGATGACGACGAGGAACGCGATCGTCACGAACCAGTCGTTGCCGGACGCCACGAACCGGCGCAGTGGAGCGCCCCGAGGTCCGGGGAGCAGGTGCCCGTCGCGGATGCAGATGCGGGTCAGCCCCGCCCAGACGACGGTCGTCGTCAGCGTGATCAGCAGGCACCAGGGGCACAGCGCGCCGATGTTCGCCCAGGCCTCGTAGAACAGCCAGAGCGCGAACACGAACCCCGCCGTGTAGATCGCCTCGGCGGAGAGCATGAACCAGCGCGGGAACGTCACCCCGCCGATCATCGCGACGGCCACCGTGATGACCACGGCCTCCGCGGCGATGCCGAGGAACGCGTTCGGGAACCCGAACAGCTCCGCCTGCCAGCTCTTCGCGACGGTCGCGCAGTTGATGACCGAGTTGATGCTGCACGACAGGACTGCCTTGGGGTTTTCCGCGAGGGTGAGCGCCTCGATCGACAGGACGAACGACGTGAACAGGCCGATCGCTCCCGAGATCGCCATCTCGATCGCGGTCCGCCGGCGCCATGCGACCGACGACGGCTGCAGGAGGTCCGGGTCGTCGTCGAGGTCGAGGTCGTCGAGGTCGTCCTCGTCGTACGTGTCGTCCGGCAGGTCGGGGTCCAAGGCGTCGAGGGCGGGGTCGCTCCCCCGGCCCGCGGGCGTGGCCGCGTCTGTCACAGCGTCTCCTTCGTTGCCGTCCGCGACCCGGTCCGCGCCGCGTCGTCGCTCCACCAGCCGCCCATTGTGCCGCGCTGACCTGTGCAGCGGGCCCGGACGGAGGTCCCGATCGGAGGTCCGTGGAGGGACCGGGCCGCGCGGAGCGTGGCACGGGCCCGCAACGGACCGCAGACCGGGACCGACCACCCAGGCAGTGGTCCCGATCGGAGGTCGGTGGAGGGACCGGGCCGCGCGGAGCGTGGCACGGGCCCGCAACGGTCCCGATCTGCGGCTGCCGTCGCGCCGGGTCCGTGGAGGACGGGGCCGCGCGGAGCGTGGCACGGTCCCGCAACGGTCTCGGTCTGCGCCTGCCGTCGCGCCGGCGGGCCCGTTCGTTAGGCTCGCGGTTCGTGACCCGTCTGCTGCTCGCCTCCGCCTCGCCCGCCCGCCGCGCCACGCTCCTCGCGGCGGGCATCGACCCGCTCGTCGCCGTCTCAGGGGTCGACGAGGTCGCCGTGCTCGAGTCGGCGCGGCTCCGGTTCGGCGACCTGGACCCCGCCGACGCGGTGCTGGTGCTCGCGCAGGCCAAGGTCGAGGACGTGGCCCGGGCGCTCGCGGACGGGGAGCTGACGGAGCGGCTGGGGCTCGACGCGCAGGACGCGGACGACGAGCTGCTGCTCCTCGGCTGCGACTCGATGCTCGAGCTCGACGGCGAGATCCTCGGCAAGCCGCTCGACGCGGCCGACGCGGTCGCCCGCTGGCAGGCGATGCGCGGTCGGACGGGCACGCTGCACACCGGTCACTGGCTCGTCGACGAGCGCACGACGGGCGACGGCGGCGCGGGGACCGGCGGCACGCTGGGCGCGACGTCGTCGACGGTCGTCCACTTCGCCGACCTGTCCGACGACGAGATCGCGGCGTACGTCCGCACGGGCGAGCCGCTCGCGGTCGCCGGCGCGTTCACGATCGACGGGCTGGGCGGGCCGTTCGTCGAGAGCATCGAGGGCGACCACCACGGTGTGGTGGGCCTGAGCCTGCCGCTGCTGCGCGAGCTGCTCGGCGAGATCGGCGTGACGATCCCGAGCCTGTGGCGCGACCACGCCTGACGGACGTCCCGGCCTCCCTCCGGGCGGCCGGGACGACGACCGAGACGGTGCACCGGGTGCTCGTCGGCGGCGCAGGGGTTGTCGCCACCGGACAACCGGGGACACGCACGAGGCGGTTCGCCCTGATGTCGTCGTGGGATTCCTACAAATCCTGCCGGGGGCCGGTTGGGCGGTTCCCCAATCTTGAGCGGGCGGCGTCCGTCCGCCGCGGTCCGGCCTCCGGTGCAGGTTACGGTGAGCCGTGCCCGTGATCTCCAAGGTCCTCATCGCCAACCGCGGTGAGATCGCCGTCCGCATCGCCCGTGCCTGTCGGGACGCCGGCATCGCCTCCGTCGCCGTCTACGCCGACACCGACCGGGAGGCCCTGCACGTCAGGACCTCCGACGAGGCGTTCGCCCTGGGCGGTGCGCGCGCGGCCGAGACATACCTCGACATCGCCAAGCTGCTCGACGTGGCCCGCCGGTCCGGCGCGGACGCCGTGCACCCCGGCTACGGGTTCCTCGCCGAGAACGCGGACTTCGCGAAGGCCGTCATCGGCGCCGGGCTCGTGTGGATCGGCCCGCCGCCGGCGGCGATCGAGTCGCTCGGCGACAAGGTCAGCGCGCGGCACATCGCCCAGCGCGCCGGCGCGCCGCTCGTCCCGGGCACGGCCGACCCCGTCGCGGGACCCGAGGAGGTCCACGCGTTCGTCGCCGAGCACGGCCTGCCTGTCGCGATCAAGGCGGCGTTCGGCGGCGGTGGCCGCGGGCTCAAGGTGGCCCGCACGGTCGACGAGATCGACGAGCTGTTCGAGTCCGCGGTCCGCGAGGCCACCGCCGCGTTCGGTCGGGGCGAGTGCTTCGTCGAGCGCTACCTCGACAGGCCGCGGCACGTCGAGACCCAGTGCCTCGCCGACGAGCACGGCACCGTCGTCGTCGTGTCGACGCGTGACTGCTCGCTGCAGCGCCGCCACCAGAAGCTCGTCGAGGAGGCCCCCGCACCGTTCCTCTCCGACACGCAGCGCAAGCAGCTCGTCGAGTCGAGCATCGCGATCCTGCGCGAGGCCGGGTACGTCGGTGCCGGGACCTGCGAGTTCCTGGTCGGCATCGACGGCACCATCTCGTTCCTCGAGGTCAACACCCGGCTCCAGGTCGAGCACCCGGTCACCGAGGAGATCAGCGGCATCGACCTGGTCCGCGAGCAGCTGCGCGTCGCGGCGGGCGAGCAGCTCGGCTACGACCGCGTCGAGACTCGCGGCCACTCCATCGAGTTCCGGATCAACGGCGAGGACCCCGGCGCCGGCTTCCTGCCCGCCCCCGGGCGGATCACCACGCTGCGCTTCCCGGCCGGGCCCGGTGTCCGGGTCGACTCCGGCGTCGTCGAGGGCGACAGCGTCTCCGGCATGTTCGACTCGATGATCGCCAAGCTGGTCGTCACCGGCGCGGACCGCACCCAGGCCCTCGCCCGGGCGCGGCGGGCGCTCGCGGAGCTCGAGGTCGTCGGCATCCCGACGGTCGTGCCGTTCCACCGCGCCGTGCTCGACGCCCCCGAGTTCGCCCCTGCGGACCCCGACCAGCCGTTCGGCGTGCACACCCGCTGGATCGAGACCGAGTTCGCCGACCGCCTCGCGCAGCTCGCCGCGGCCCCGGCGCCCGCGCCGACCGAGGACGACGAGGAGCCCGCGACGTTCGAGCGGGTCGTCGTCGAGGTCGGCGGCAAGCGCCTCGAGGTGGTCCTGCCCGCCGCGCTCGCCCTGGGTCGCGGCCCCGGCGGGCCGGCCCGCCCCGGCGCCTCGGGCACCCGCGGGCCCGCGGGCCGGCGGCCGGTGCGTCGCGGTCCCGCGAAGGCGGCGTCCGGCAACGGCACGGTCCTCGCGTCCCCGATGCAGGGCACCATCGTCAAGGTCGCGGTCGAGGAGGGCGCGCAGGTCGCCGAGGGCGACCTCGTCGTGGTGCTCGAGGCGATGAAGATGGAGCAGCCTCTCGTCGCCCACCGCGCCGGGACCGTGACCGGCCTCGCCGCCGGTGTCGGGTCGAGCGTCAGCGCAGGGACCGCCATCTGCGAGATCGTCGGCTGATCCCGGGTGGAGGACCGCACGTCGGCCGCCGCGCGCACGGGCGCGCCGCGGGACGGCGTGCCTGATCAGGTGGGCGGTCCGACGCCGCTCGACGGCCGGCTCGACGCCACGCCGTTCGACGGCACCACCGACGGGTCGGTGGCCGACGCGGTGCACGGCGTCCTGCCGGGCGGGCCACCGCCGGGTGTGCGGCACCACCGTCAGCCCGGGGACGGCTGGGTGCAGTGCGCGTGCGGCCGACGCCACTGGGGCCTGCACGGCGCCGCCGGGCTCCTGCTGGTGCGCCGCGACGAGCACGGCCGACCTGTCGCCGTCGTCCTGCAGCACCGGGCACCGTGGAGCGACCAGGGCGGCACGTGGGGGCTGCCGGGCGGTGCCAGGACCCCGCACGAGTCGGCCGTGGAGGCCGCGCTGCGGGAGGCGGCCGAGGAGGCCGGCATCGACCCGGGCGGGGTGCGGGTGCTCGGCACGAGCGTGCTGGAGCACCCCGACTGGTCGTACACGACCGTGCTCGCCGACGAGCTCGTCCCCGTGGAGCCGTCCGCGACGGACGCCGAGAGCGTGGACGTGCGGTGGGTGGCCCTCGACGACGTCGCGGACCTGCCGCTGCTGGGCGCCTTCGCGGACGCGTGGCCCGAGCTGCGACGTCGGCTCGACGCCCGACGACCCACCTGACGACACGGCCCGGCGTCGGGCCGAGGGTGCCCCGTGGGACGCGCCACCGGTATGACGCGGCTCACGTCCCCGTCCTCGGACGACCGTCGCGCGGCGCCCCCGCCGGGGAGTATCGTCGCCGCACGGTGAGGTAAGCCTGTCCTCACGTCGCACGCGAACACGGCCGACACCCGGCGCGGACCCGTCCGCCCGGCAGGGCCGCCCACCGACGGAAGCTCACATGGTCGCCAACTACCTGATCGGCCTGCGCGAGGGCCTCGAGGCCGCGCTCGTCGTCTCGATCCTCGTCGCGTACCTCGTGAAGACCGGGCGGCGGGACCTGCTCCCCCACCTGTGGCTCGGGGTCGGCATCGCGGTGGCGGCGTCGCTCGCGTTCGGTGCGCTCCTCACGTTCGGCCCGCAGGGGCTGTCGTTCGAGGGGCAGGAGGCGATCGGGGGGACGCTGTCGATCGTCGCCGTCGGGCTCATCACCTGGATGATCTTCTGGATGGCGCGCACGGCGCGGCACCTCAAGGGCAACCTGCAGCACAAGCTGGACGACGCGGTCGCCGCCGGCCGCAGGGCGGTGGTCGTCATGGCGCTGCTCGCCGTGGGCCGCGAGGGCCTCGAGACGGCGCTCTTCCTGTGGGCGGGGGCGCAGGCGACGAGCGGTCGGTCCGGGACCACGGGCCCGCTCGTGGGCGCCGCGCTCGGGCTGGCCACCGCGGTCGTGCTCGCGTGGCTGCTGTACCGGGGCGCCGTCCGGCTCGACCTGCGCCTGTTCTTCGGCTGGACGGGCATGTTCCTCGTGCTCGTCGCCGCCGGGGTCCTCTCGTACGGCATCCACGACCTGCAGGAGGCGGGCATCCTGCCGGGCCTGAACAACCTGGCCTTCGACGTCTCGTCGACCGTCCCGCCCACGAGCTGGTACGGCACCCTGCTCAAGGGCGTCTTCAACTTCACGCCGGCCACCACCTGGCTCCAGGCCGTCGCCTGGGTCCTGTACGTGGTCCCGACGATGTTCTTCTTCGTCCGCATCGCCTGGGCCAAGCCGCCCGCCCGCCCGCAGGCCGCCGCGCCCGCCGTGCTCCCGACCGCCGGCGTCGTCACCCCCTGATCCCCCGAGGCGCCGGTCTCGTCCGCCGCCGCCCGCACGACCGCACGACCCACCACCGCCCACGCGCGCCCCGCGCGGCAGCGGCCACCCGCACCTGTACCGCCCGAGGAGCCCGATGTCCCGCCGTACCGCCACCGCTCTGGCCCTGGCCGCGCTCGTCCTGCCGCTCACGGCCGCCTGCGTGCCGAACGACACGTCCGGCGACGACGCCAGCGGCGCCGCGAACGGCCCGCTCACCGTGAGCTCCACCGCCGACGCGTGCGACGTGTCCGCGTCGTCGGTGCCCGCGGGCAACGTGACGTTCAGCGTGTCGAACGCCGGTGACGACGTCACCGAGTTCTACCTCCTGGGCGAGGACGGCCTGCGGGTCGTCGCCGAGGTCGAGAACATCGGCCCCGGCCTGAGCCGCGACCTCGTCGCGCAGGTCAAGCCGGGCACGTACTACACCGCGTGCAAGCCCGGCATGGTGGGCGACGGCATCCGGGCCGAGTTCACGGTGACCGACTCGGGCACGGCCGTGACACCGACCGGCGACGCCGCCGAGCAGCTCGCGACGGCCGAGAGCCAGTACGTCGCGTACGTCAAGGACCAGGTCGGGGCGCTCGTCGCGGCGACCCAGGAGTTCGCCGACGCGTACGCCGCCGGTGACGACGCGAAGGCCAAGGAGCTGTACGCCTCGACGCGCGTGCACTGGGAGCGCGTCGAGCCGGTCGCGGAGTCGTTCGGCGACCTCGACCCGCTGCTCGACCTGCGCGAGGCCGACGTCGAGGAGGGCGACACCTGGACCGGGTGGCACCTCGTCGAGAAGGACCTGTGGCAGCCCGCCCCCGAGGCCAACGGCGGCGTCGCGTACACCCCGCTGACGCCCGAGCAGCGCCAGGCCGCCGCCGACGACATCGTCGCGAACACCGCCAAGCTCCAGGAGCAGGTCACGGACCCGGCGTTCACGTTCGAGGCGTTCCAGATCGCCAACGGCGCCAAGGAGCTGCTCGACGAGGTCGCCACGGGCAAGGTCACCGGCGAGGAGGAGATCTGGTCGCACACCGACCTGTGGGACTTCCAGGCCAACGTCGACGGCGCACGTGTGGCGTTCGAGGTGCTCGAGGACGTCGTCACCGACAAGGACGCCGACCTGGCCGACCAGCTGACGCAGCGCTTCGAGGAGCTCCAGACGCTGCTCACCGCCCAGGGCACCGTCGAGTCCGGCTTCACGTCGTACACCGACCTCACGGAGGCGCAGGTCAAGGACCTCGCCGCCGCCGTGGACGCCCTGTCCGAGCCGCTCTCGCAGCTCACCGCGACCGTCACGGGCGCCTGACCCGCGACACCACCCCCTCGGAGCTGCCTGTGTCCGCCCCCACGGACCCGCACGACGACCCGACGCCCGGCCTCGCCGCCGAGCCGACGCCCGACCCGACGCCCGACGCGACGCCCGACCCGACGCCCGGGTCCTCGACCGGCACGACCGGTCGTGGACCGGGGCTGTCCCGGCGAGCCCTGCTGGGTCTCGGCGGGGGCCTCGCCGCGGGGGTCGCCGCGGGGTTCGGGCTCGCCCGTGCGACGGGGGCAGCCCAGGCGGCGACCCCCGCTCCCACGTCCGCACGCCCCGGCACGTTCGCGTTCACGGGTGCGCACCAGGCCGGGATCGTCACCCCGGCGCAGGACCGCCTCTACCTGGCCGCGTTCGACGTCACCACGTCGTCGCGCGACGAGCTCGTGGCGCTCCTGCGCCGGTGGACGACGATCGCTGCCCGCCTCACGCAGGGCCTGTCCGCCGGCCCGTACGGACCCGCGTCCGGCCCGTACGACGCCCCGCCCGACGACACAGGCGAGGCGGCCGACCTGCCGCCCGCGGGCCTGACGATCACGTTCGGCTTCGGACGGTCGCTGCTCGTCGGCACCCCAGGCCCCGACGGGTCGCCCGGCACCGACCGGTTCGGCCTCGCCGGCCGGCTGCCCGGCGGGCTCGTCGACCTGCCGCACTTCGCCGCGGACAACCTCGACCCCGCCCGCAGCGACGGCGACCTGGTGGTGCAGGCGTGCGCCGACGACCCGCAGGTGGCGGTGCACGCGATCCGCAACCTGTCCCGGGCGGCGTTCGGCGCGGCGACGATCCGCTGGACCCAGCTCGGGTACGGCCGGACGTCGTCGACGAGCACGGCCCAGCGGACCCCGCGGAACCTGTTCGGGTTCAAGGACGGCACGGCCAACGTCAAGGCCGAGGAGACCGACGCGCTCGACGCGCACGTGTGGGTGCCGGCCGACGCGGCCGCGGCCGACCCGACGGACTCCGCGTGGCTGACGGGTGGGAGCTACCTCGTCGCCCGGCGGATCCGGATGCGGATCGAGACGTGGGACCGGACGTCCCTGCGCGAGCAGGAGGGCCTCGTCGGTCGCACCAAGGGCGAGGGCGCGCCGCTGTCGGGCGGCACCGAGCACACCGAGCCGGACTTCGCCCGCACCGGGCGTGGCGGCGCACCGCTGATCGCGACCGACTCCCACGTCCGGCTGGCCCACCCGGACCAGAACGAGGGCGTGCGGATGCTGCGCCGCGGGTACAACTTCACGGACGGCAACGACGCGCTCGGCCGCCTGGACGCGGGGCTGTTCTTCCTCGCGTTCGTGCGCGACCCGCGGACGCACTACATCCCCATGCAGACGCAGCTCTCGAGCCAGGACGGGCTCATGGAGTACCTGGAGCACACCGGGTCCGGGCTGTACGCGGTGCCTCCGGGCATCCCCGACGGGTCGCTCCCGCTCGGTCCCGACGGCACGCCGGTGACGAGTGACGACGGCCCGTTCGTCGGGCAGGGCCTGTTCGCCTGACGCACCCGCGAGGGTGAACGTCCGGGATCACCTGACCTGCGGGAGTAGCGTGCGGCCGTGACGACGACGCCGGACCGCGCCCCCCTCCCCGCCGACGGCGACGGCGACGCGCGCACCGAGAGCGACGGCGGTGCCGGGACCTCGCCGCGGCAGGCGCGCACGACCCCGCCGGACGCCGGCACCCCGACGCGGGTGTGGCTCGTCGCCTCGCTGACGGTGCTCGGCGTGGAGCTGGTCCGCGCCAGCGGCCCACTGCTGGACCGCTGGTTCGCCGTCGGCACCGCCTCGGCGGCGGCGGCGGCCGTCGGCACGTACGCGGGCGCCGGCGTGGTGGCGGCCCTGCTCCTGATGCTGACCGGGCGCCGGTCGGGGGTGCCCGGCGGGCGGACCCTGCTCGTGGGCGTCTCCGTGCTGGCGGTCGCGCGGCTCGTGCTCCAGGCGCTCGACGGGCTGGCCCTCGACGTGGTCGGCCTCGTGACCGTCGCCCTCGCGGTGGGGGTGCTCACGCTCGCCGTGGCGTTCGTCGCGGGGCGTCAGGCGGGCGGGCGGCAGGCGGCCGTCGGGCTCGTCATCGGCACCGGCCTGTCCGTGGGGCTGCAGATGGTGCTCGGCACGTGGGACGCCGTGTGGCGGTCCGGCGGGGTCGGCTGGCTGGTCGCCGCCCTCGTCGCGCTCGCGCCCCTCGGCGCCGCCCGCGCGCTCGTCGCCCCGCGCGCGGAGCCGGCGCACGCGCCGGACATCGAGGCGTCGGGGCGCCCGCGCCGGCTGTGGGCGCTCGGGCCGTACCTCGCGCTCGTCGCGATGGTCCTCGCCAACCCGGCGTTCGCCGCGTCGCAGTCGGGGGTCGCGCTCGGGGTCGCCGGGCTCGTGCTCGTCGGCTCGGGGACGGTCGGGGCCTGGCTCCTGCTGCGTCCGGACCCGTGGCCCGCGGCCGTCCGGGTCACGGCGGCCGTGCTCCTCGTCGTCGGCACGGCCGTCGCCCTGCTCACCACCGGCACGTCGGCGCTCGTCGCGGTCGCCGTGCTCGAGGTCGCCGTCGGCATCGTCCTCACCGGGGCGCTCAGCGCGCACCGCCCGGCCCCCCGCGGCATCCCCCGCACGGCCGGCGCCGTCGCGCTCACCGGCCTCGGCGTGATCGGCCCGCTCCTGCTGTACATGCTCGACTACGACGTCCCGCTCGGGTTCGACAACGCGTGGGTCGTGGTCGTCGCCGCGCTCGTCCTCGCCCTCACCGGGCTCCGCCGCCGGACGCCGGGCGCACCCCTGACGGCGCACGAGCGGATGCCCGCCCGGGTCAACTCGGTGCGGCTGCTCCTGCTGCCGGCCGTCGCGCTCGCGCTCGTGGGTCTCGTGCCGTCGACGACGAGCACGACCGGTGCGACCGTCCCGGAGCGTGCCGCCGCCGACACCCTCACGCTCGTCGACTGGAACCTGCACTACGGCGTCTCCCCGCTCACCGCCGTGGACCTCGAGGGGATCGCGCGGACCATCGAGGAACAGCATCCCGACGTGGTCACGCTGCAGGAGGTCGAGCGAGGCTGGGTGTTCGGCGGCGGGGCGGACGTCGCGACGTGGCTCGCGCACCGCCTGGGCATGACGATCCGGTTCGCGCCGGCCGCGGACCACCAGTTCGGCAACGCCGTACTCGCCCGCTCCGGGCTCACCGACGTGGTCGTCCACCCGCTGCCGTACGGGGCGGGGCCGCAGGACCGGTCGGCGCTCTCGACGACCGTGACCACGGCCGACGGCCGGACGGTCCGGGTGACGTCCGTGCACCTGCAGCACCGCGCCGAGAACACCGCGACCCGCCTCGACCAGCTCGAGACGCTGCTCGCCGCCGAGCCGGTCACCGGGCCCGCGGTGCTGGCGGGCGACCTCAACGCGGTGCCGGGCTCGCCGGAGATCACTCTCGTCGAGGACGCGGGGTGGGTGAGCGCGATCGACGCCGTCGGCGACCCCGACTCCCTGACCGAGCCGAGCACCGGGCCGACCGAGCGGATCGACTGGGTGTTCGGGCAGGGCGTGACCTTCGCGTCGGCGACCGTGCTGACCGACCCGCGGGAGTCGGACCACCTGCCGCTGGTCGCCGTGCTCTCGGTGCCCTGAGCCCGTCGCCCTGAGCCCGTCGCCCTGACCCCGGGCACCGAGCCGCGGAGCCCGAGCGACGAGCGACGAGCGACCGCGGTCGACGCAGGGGCGCACCTCCCGGCGGGTGCCGAGGGGTGCGCCCCTGTGGTGCGTGACCGTCCCGGAGGACGGGTCGGGTCAGCGCGAGGTCATCGCGGCCCAGGTCAGGCGGCCCACGATGCCGTCGGCGACGAGGCCGTGCGCACGCTGGTACGCCTGGACACCGGCGTGGGTCCGCGGGCCGAAGACGCCGTCGACGGGCACACCGACGATGCGCTGGACGACGGCGACGGACTGGCCGCGAGCGCCGAACGCGATGCCGTGGTCGATGACCGACTGCGGGATCGACGTCGCGGACACCGGCACGGTGCCACCGTTGGCGGCGTCGACGATCGCGGCCCACGTCAGCGGACCGACGATGCCGTCGGCGACCAGGCCGTGCGCCCGCTGGAAGTCACGGACCGCCGCGGCCGTCCGAGGCCCGAAGATGCCGTCCGGCGTGGCACCCACGACCTGCTGGATGATCGAGACCGACGCACCCGTCGCGCCCATCGAGATGCCGTGCCGGATCTGCTCGGCCGGGATCGCGTCGATGCTCAGCACCGGCGCAGCCTGCACGGGCGCGGGGGTCGGCAGCAAGGGCTCGCCGGTCGGCGCGGGCGCAGGGACCGGGGCGGGCTGCTGGGGCTGCTGGGGCTGCTGGGGCGACGGACCGCCCGAGGAGCCCGGCACCGTCCACGTCCACGTCCCGGTCGCACTCCTGCCGTCGGGATCTGTCGCACGGACCTCCAGCGTGTGGTCGCCCGCGGACAGGCCCCGGAGGTGGACCTCGCCGCCCACGACCGGAGCCCAGGCGCCGCGGTCGAGCCGGTACTCGGACGGCAGGTCCGAGCCGCCGCCGTCGCTCGCGCGGACCAGGAACGTCTCCCGGGTGGCGTCCCCGCCGTTGTCGGTGCCGTAGAGCGTCACCTGCGGGGGTGCGTCGCCCGCCTCGACGGTCCACGTGAACGTGGCCGTGCCGACGTGCCCGTCGCTGTCGGTCGCACGGACCTCCAGCACGTGCTCGCCGTCGGCGAGGTGCTGGACGAAGGCCTGCCCGTCCTTCACGCGCGCCCAGGCTCCGGTGCCGTCGAGCCGGTACTCGATCAGGACGTCCGCGTCGACGTCGTCGTCCGCCCAGACCCAGAAGGACTGGGCGGTGCGGGCGGTCGTCTCCCGCTCGTACATCTCGTCGGGGTTGGCGATCCCGATCGTCGGGACCGCCGGGTCCGCGTGGACCTGCGGCAGCACCGTCCACCCGAGGGTGCGCGTGGAGACGTTCCCCGCCGGGTCCACGACCGTGACGACGAGCTCGTGCGCTCCCGCGTCGAGATCCTCGAAGGAGTACCAGCCGTCGACGGGCTCGACGTCGAGCCCGTCGAGCGTCGCGGAGACGGTCGTCGGGTGGACGGCGCCGGGCAGGTCCACGGCGACGTCCTCCCTCGTCGAGAGGGTCGTGCCCCCGTCCGTCAGGTCGGTGACCAGCGCGATCTCCTGCGGCGTGGTGTCGACGACGATCGTGACGGTCCCGGTGTACGGGGACCCGCCGACCTGGAGCACCCCGGAGACCGTCACGTCGTGCGTCCCCTCGCCGAGCGGGCCGAGCGTCAGGTCCGCCGCACCGTCGGCCCAGACCGTGATGCTGCCGTCGACGACGACGACCCGGGAGACGACGTCGGGCGACGTGAGTGCGAGGGTGGGCGTCGTGTCGTTCGTGACGTGCGTGTCGCCGTCGACGAGGACGGTGGGCTCCGGCGTCGACGCCGCGGGGGTGACGACGCCCGCGACGAGGGCCGCAGCGACGACCGCGCCCGCGGAGAGCGTCGACGCGCGCAGCAGCCCTGTCGTCGAGGAGCGGGGACGACGGGGACGGGTCGTGCGTGCGGACATGCGGGGCGCCTTCCTCGGGGAGCTCCGAGAGAGCCCGTACCTCGTCCATCGGCAACCGGACCGCTGCCAGGAGGTTCACGGGGTGTGACGTCGCGCGCATCCGGGTGGTTCCGTCGGTGGGCGGCAGGACGGGCGGCAGGACGGGCGCCAGGACGGGCGCCGCGGGATGCTCGGACGCATGGATGCCCGGTACCGCGTGCAGTCCCGTCCGGTGGCCGACCCGCGTGCCGTGGTCCAGGGCGACGAGTTCCGGGTGACGGTCCTGACGGACGGGCTGCTGCGCCTGGAGCGCTCGCCCGACGGCGGGTTCGAGGACCGCGCCTCGACGTTCGCGCTGCACCGCGAGCTCCCGGTCCCGCAGTTCCGCGTCGTCGAGACGGACCGGCACCTCGAGGTCGTCACGGACCGGCTGCACCTGGTGTACGACCGCGGCCCGTTCACCACGAGCGGGCTGTCCGTGTCGGTCCTGGGCGGGGTGAGCTCGTACCACTCGGTGTGGCGGTACGGCGACGTCGGGACGCCGGACGGCAACCTGGGCGGGACCGTCCGGACGCTCGACGGCGTCGACGGGGCGGTCGCGCTCGACCCCGGGGTGGTGTCCCGCAACGGCTACGCGGTGCTCGACGACTCCCGCTCGTTCGTCTTCGACGGGGACTGGGTCGCGCCGCGGGACGGCACCCGCACCGACCTGTACGTGTTCGCGTACGGCCTCGACCACCGCGAGGCGGTCGACGCCTTCCACGCGGTCTCCGGCCGGGTCCCCCTGCTCCCCCGGTGGGCGCTCGGGAACTGGTGGAGCCGGTACCACCGCTACTCGGCCGACGACTACACCGGGCTCGTCGCCCGGTTCGAGCGTGAGGGCATCCCGTTCTCGGTGGCGGTCGTCGACATGGACTGGCACGTCGTCGACGTGGACCCCGCGATCGGCAGCGGGTGGACGGGCTACACGTGGAACCGCGACCTGTTCCCCGACCCGGCCGCGTTCCTCGGGTGGCTGCACGAGCGGGGCATGCGCGTGACGCTCAACGTCCACCCCGCCGACGGGGTCCGCGCGCACGAGGACGCGTACGCCGAGATGGCGGCGGCGCTGGGCGTCGATGCGTCGAGCGGCGACCCCGTCGCGTTCGACGTCACCGACCCCGCCTTCCTCGCCGCGTACTTCGACGTGCTGCACCGGCGGCTCGAACGGGACGGCGTCGACTTCTGGTGGATCGACTGGCAGTCCGGGCCGCACAGCCGGGTCGCGGGGATCGACCCGCTGTGGATGCTCAACCACTTCCACTTCCTCGACTCCGCCCGCGACGGGCGCCGGCCGCTGACGTTCTCCCGGTACGCCGGCCCGGGCAGCCACCGCTACCCCGTCGGGTTCTCCGGCGACTCGGTGATCTCGTGGGCGTCGCTCGACTTCCAGCCGTCCTTCACGGCGACGGCCACGAACATCGGCTACGGGTGGTGGAGCCACGACATCGGCGGCCACTGGCACGGCAGCAAGGACGACGAGCTCGCGACCCGCTGGCTGCAGCTCGGGGTGTTCTCACCGGTGCTGCGCCTGCACTCGTCGGCGAACGCGTTCATGACGAAGGAGCCGTGGACGTTCGAGCCGGCCGCCCGCGAGGTCATGACGTCCCACCTGCGGCTGCGCCACCGGCTCGTGCCGTACCTGCACTCGATGAACCACCGCGCCGCCCGGGAGTCCCGGGCGCTCGTCGAGCCGATGTACCACGCGTGGCCGACCGCTCCGGAGGCCTACGAGGTGCCGCACCAGTTCCTCTTCGGCACGGCGCTGGTGGTCGCGCCGATCACGTCACCGGCGGACGCCCGCACGCGCACGGGCCGGGTCCGCGCCTGGCTCCCGCCGGGCACGTGGGTCGACGTGCTCACCGGTCTCGTCTACGACGGCGGCCGCGAGCTGGTCCTGCACCGCGACCTGTCGACGATCCCGGTCCTCGCGCCGGCCGGTGCGATCGTGCCGCTCGACGCGGACGACGTGCCGGGCAACGACCCCGTGAACCCGGCGGCGCTGGAGGTCCTCGTGGTCGTCGGCGCCGACGGCGCGTTCACCCTCGTCGAGGACGACGGCACCGGCGACGGGCTCGACGACGCGCACGTCGTCCGCACACCGGTGCGCCTCGACCAGCCGCGCGGCACCGTGGTCGTCGGGCCGGCCGAGGGCGACCGGTCCTGCGTCCCGGCCGAGCGCGCGTGGACGGTGACGTTCGTCGCGCTCGACGCACGGCCCGGCGACGTCGTCGTCCGGGTGGACGGGGTCCCGGTCGCGTGCCGCACCAGCCAGGCCCACGGGCGGCTCCGCGTCGCCGTCGACCCGGTACCGGTGGGTGCGACCCTGACGGTCGACGTAGGGGCGGACCCGCGGCTCGCGGCGAACGACGTGGCGGGGCGCCTGTTCGACGTCCTCGACCGGGCCCACGTCGAGTACGACCTCAAGCCGCGGGTGCACGCGATCGCGACGTCCGACGCACCGCTCGCCGTGCGTGTCTCGCACCTGGTCGCGCTCGACCTCGACCCCGAGCTCCTCACGGCGCTGCTGGAGGTGCTCCTGGCGCGCTCCTGACGGGCAGGACGGGCCCGACGGGACGACCGCTCAGAGCCCCGCGGCGTCCAGCAGCATCACGACGGTACGCCGCGCGACGACGGCGACCTCGGGGTCCCGGTCCATGCGTGCCCCGATCGACACGCCGTCGTACAGCATGTGCAGCTGGCGCCCGAGAGCCTCGGCATCGGGGGCGCCGCCCTCCCGCGCGAGCTCGGTGAGCAGCTCCCGGAGCCGCGCGCGGAACTCGTCGGAGCGACGCTCCACGGTGCTGCCCGGCTCCGTCTCGGCGCTCGCCGCGATGAACGCGCAGCCCCGGTAGCCCGGCCGCGTGATCGTCTCGGCCTGCGCGTCGAAGACCGCGAGCACGCGCTCCCGGGGCGTACCGCCGCGGGCGACGCGCGACTCGATGCGCGCCAGCACGGCGTCCTGACGCCGCCCGAGGTACTCGCCGACGAGCGCGTCCTTGCTGCCGAACGTGTTGTAGAGCGACGCCTTCGCGACTCCGGCCCGCTCGATCACGCGGTCGATCCCCACGGCGTGCACGCCCTCGGCGTAGAAGAGCTCGTCCGCGGCGTCGAGCAGCCGGTCGCGCGCCGAGCCCTTGGTCGTCGTCGTCATCGCCGCCCTCCTCTCCTCCGGGATCGCCGTCCCGGTGCCGTGCCCGTCCCTCATCATCGCCCACCGGACCCTGGCGCCCCGACCGGCACGGCCGGACCCGTGGCCGCCGTCGACGCGATCTCCGTCGGCCCGGCGACCCACGGACGCGAGCGCAGCAACGCGACGAGCGCGACCGCGACGAGCGCCAGGACCACCAGGCCGTAGTCGCGCACCACGGTCGTCAGGTCGCCGACCCGCCCGACGAGGGCGCCAGCGACCACCGCGGGGACGCCCATCCCGAGGTACGCGACGATGTAGAGCACCGACAGCACCCCGGCCCGCTCCTCGGGCCGCGCCTGCGGCACCACGGTCCGCACGGCGCCCTGGAAGCCGGAGCCGAACCCCAGCCCGGCGACGGCGGTCCCGGCGAAGAACCCGACCGTCGACCCGGTGCTGACCGCGACGAGCGTGCCGAGCACCCCGACCGCGACGGCGAGCACCGACACCAGCATGACGCGGTGCGGCGCGACGTCGCGCAGCGCGGCCCCCGCGACGGCGGCCACCCCGGCGAGCGTCGCGAGGGCGAGGCCACCCAGCAGCACGCTCGACGGGTCGGTGAGCGCGTGCAGGATCGCCGGCCCGAGCGCCCCGTACAGACCCGCGAGAGCCCACACGGCGAACACGACGGGTGCCGCACCCAGCAGCGGGCCGCGCACCGCGGCGGGCATCCGGACGTCCGGCCGCAGGCTGCCTGCCGCCCGGGCGGTCGCCCCGGGGGTCCGCGGCGCGGTCTCGGGCAGGAGCAGCAGGCCGACGAGCTCGAGGGCCAGGAGCACGAGCACGGCGACGTAGATCGTGTGCGTCGGCGCGGGCAGGTACTGCACGACGAGCCCGGACGCGAGCGCGCCCGTCGCGGTGCCGGCACCGGTGGCGACGCTGTTCGCGAGGGCGCCTCGACGCCGGTCGACGTCGAGCATCGCGGCGCCGAGCGCACCCACCGCGGCGCCCGTCGCGAGACCCTGCACCACCCGGGCGACGAGCAGGGCGTCGTACCCGCCGGCCGTCGCCAGGAGCACGACCGCGAGGATCTGGCCGACCGTGCCGGCGACGAGCACCGGGCGGCGGCCCAGGTGGTCCGAGAGCCGGCCGAGCACCAGGAGCGCGACGAGCACGGCGACCGCGTAGACCCCGAACGCGACCGTCACGCCGAGCGGGCCGAGGTGCCAGGCGGCGGCGTACGTCGAGTAGAGGGGCGTGGGTGCGGCCGACGCCGCGAGGAACGTCACGACCAGGGCAACGAGCAGAGCGAGGTGCGCAGCGGGGGGTGGGCGGCGGGTCACGGAGGCTCCTAGGTAGACCGGTCTGTCTGTTGTTCTGGCGCGACAGTAGACAGATCTGTCTAGGACCGTCAAGGTCCCAGCACGACGAGGGCCGCCCCACCTCGTCGAGATGGGGCGGCCCTGAAGCCACGACTCCGCGCGGCCCGGTCCCTCCGCGGACCTCTGGTCCCTGATCTTGTGGTCGGACCGCGCCTCCGGTCCGCTCCAGGCCCGTGCCACGCTCCGCGCGGCCCGGTCCTTCCACGGACCTGCGGCTCAGTCCTCCGACCGGTGGTGGAGCATGCGGGCCACCTCCGCGATCGTCCCCGACATCGACGGGTACACGGTGACCGCCTCGGCGACCTGGTCGGCGGTCATGCGGTGGGTCACGGCCAGGGTGAGGGGGAACACCGACTCGCTGGCCCGCGGGCCCACGAGCACCGCCCCGAGGACGGTGCCCGACGCCGGGTGGGCGAAGATCTTGATGAACCCGTCCCGGACACCCAGCATCTTCGCGCGCGGGTTCCGCGCCAGCGGCAGCATGCTCACCGTGTAGTGCGCGCCCTGCGCCTGGAGGGCGGCCTCGCTGAACCCGACGGTCGCGATCTCGGGGGCCGTGAAGATGTTCGCCGACACCCCGCGCAGCGCGAGCGGCGTGACCGCGTCGCCGAGCGCGTGGGACATCGCGATGCGTCCCTGCGTGGCGGCGACGGACGCGAGCGGCAGCACCCCGGTCACGTCGCCGGCCGCGTAGATGTTGCGCACGCTGGTCCGGGACACCTTGTCGACCTCGATGTGCCCGGACGGCCTGAGCCGCACGCCGGCCTCCTCGAGGCCGAGCCCGGACGTCGTCGGGACGGACCCGACCGCGAACAGCACGTGCGACCCCTCGACGACGCGGCCGTCGGCGAGCGTCACCTCGACCCCGGAGGCCGTCCGCCGCGCCCCGGAGGCCCGCGACTTCGACAGCACCGTCATGCCGCGCGACCGGAACACGCGCTCGAGCAGCTCGGCCGCGTCGGCGTCCTCGCCGGGCAGCACGCGGTCGCGGCTCGACACCAGGACGACGTCCGCACCGAGCGAGGTGTACGCACCGGCGAACTCGGCGCCGGTCACGCCGGACCCGACCACGATGAGCCGCTCCGGGAGCGCCTGCAGGTCGTACAGCTGCGTCCACGTGAGGATCCGCTCGCCGTCGGGCAGCGCCTCGGGCAGCACCCGCGGCGTCGCGCCGGTCGCGACGAGCACCACGTCGGCGTCGAGCGTGAGCTCCTCCCCCGTCGTCGTCGTGACCTGGACGTGCTGCGGCCCGTCGAGCCGGCCGTGCCCGAGCACGGTCCGCACGCCCTCGCGGTCGAGGCGACCGCGGATGTCGGCGGACTGCGCGGCGGCGAGCGCCTTGACCCGCGTGTTGACCGCGGCGAGGTCGATCTTGTGCCGAACGAGCGTGCCGATGCCGCCGGCGCCCTCGCCGGGCGAGCCGGCCATCGGCAGGCCGTCGAGCTGGATGCCGAGCTCGGGCGCGCGGTCGGCGATCGTCATCCACTCGGCCGTCGCGATGAGGGTCTTGGACGGCACGACGTCGGTCAGCACCGCGGCGCCGCCGAGTCCGGCCTGCTCGACGACCGTGACCTCGGCGCCGAGCCGTCGCGCGACGAGCGCCGCCTCGTACCCGCCCGGCCCGCCGCCGACGATCACGACGCGGGTGGACTGCAGATCCTGCTCGGGTGCGCTCGATGTGGTCACAAGCCACCATTCTGCCCGCCGACCCGCCTGCCTGTTCCGCAACGGCCCCGGGCTAGCCTGTCGACCATGAGCGACGTCACACGCGGCCCTGACCTCGACGACCCCCGGACCGACCCGTCCGACGTGGCGACGCACGCGGCGATGCATCTCGCCGAAGCCACGGGTGTCGCACGGCACGACATCGCGCTCGTCCTGGGTTCCGGCTGGGGCGGTGCGGCGGAGCTGCTCGGCGAGACGGTCGCGACGATCCCGAGCCACGAGATCCCCGGGTTCGGCCGGCCGGCCGTGGTCGGGCACGTCGGCACGATCCGCTCGATCCGCCTGCCCGACGGCCGGCACGCGCTGGTGCTCGGCTCCCGCACGCACCTCTACGAGGGCCGGGGGGTGCGCCACGTGGTGCACGGCGTGCGGACGGCCGCCGCCGCCGGTTGCCGCGCGGTCGTGCTGACCAACGGCTGCGGCGGCCTGAACCCGGCGTGGGGGCCGGGCACGCCGGTGCTGATCAGCGACCACATCAACCTCACGGCGACCTCCCCGCTGGAGGGCGCGACGTTCGTCGACCTCACGGACCTGTACTCGTCGCGGCTGCGCGACGTGGCGCGCTCCGTGGACCCGGACCTCGACGAGGGCGTGTACGTGCAGTTCCGCGGCCCGCACTACGAGACCCCGGCGGAGGTCCGGATGGCCGGCGTGCTCGGGGGCGACCTCGTCGGCATGTCGACGACGATCGAGGCCATCGCCGCGCGCCACGCCGGGCTGGAGGTGCTCGGCATCTCGCTGGTCACCAACCTCGCGGCGGGCATCAGCCCCGTGCCGCTGTCCCACGCCGAGGTGATCGAGGCGGGCGTCGCGGCGGGCCCTCGCATCAGCGCGCTGCTCGCCGAGGTGGTCCGGCGCATCTGACAGTACGTTGGGCCCATGACCGGCGAGGACGCGTGGGCCGCGCTCGAGGCGCGGGTAGAGGCCTGGATCGACGACGACCCGGACCCGCAGACGGCCGAGGAGCTCCGCCGTCTGCTGGCCCTCGCGCGGCAGACCCCCGCAGGGCTGTCGCCCGGGCACGAGCCCGACCCGACGCAGCGCCAGGCGCTCGACGCCGAGGCGGCGGCCCGGGCCGAGCTCGCGGACCGGTTCAGCGGGCTGCTGCAGTTCGGCACCGCGGGCCTGCGCGGACGGCTCGGCGGTGGCCCGCACCGGATGAACCGCGCGGTGGTCATCCGCGCCGCGTCGGGGCTCGCGGACTACCTGATCGGTGAGCTCGACGGCATCAGCCCGCCTCCGCGCGTGGTCATCGGCTTCGACGCACGGCACAACTCCACCGCGTTCGCACGGGACTCGGCGGCCGTCCTGACGGCCGTCGGCATCGAGGTGCTGGTGCTGCCGTGGGCGCTGCCGACGCCCGTCCTGGCCTTCGCGGTCCGGCACCTGGGCGCCGACGCCGGGATCATGGTCACCGCGTCGCACAACCCGGCGCACGACAACGGGTACAAGGTCTACCTGGGTGGTCGGGTCGTCACGGACTCCGGCCAGGGGTCGCAGATCGTGCCCCCGGCGGACTCGGCCATCGCGGCGGAGATCGCCCGCGTGCCGTCGGTCGCCTCGGTCCCCCGGGCCGACTCCGGGTGGACCGTGCTCGGCCCGGAGGTCGTCGACGCGTACGTCGAGACGGTGCTCCGCCTCGCCGACACCAGTCCCGAGGCGCTCGAGGCCGCCCGCCGGGTGCGGATCGTGCTCACCCCGCTGCACGGCGTCGGCGGCGAGGTCGCGGCCCGCGTGCTCGCCGGCGCGGGCTTCACCGACGTGATCGTGGTGCCGGAGCAGGAGGCGCCCGACGCCGACTTCCCGTCGGTGGCGTTCCCGAACCCTGAGGAGCCCGGCGCGATCGACCTGGCGCTGGGCCTGGCCGCCGACGAGGTCGCGGACCTTGTCCTCGCGCTCGACCCCGACGCCGACCGCTGCGCCGTCGCGACCCAGGACCCCCGGGCGCGCCAGCACCGCGGGCCGGACACGGCCGGCGCCGACGGGTGGCGGATGCTGCACGGCGACGAGACGGGGTCCCTGCTCGGCGCGGCGACGGTGGCCCGGCTCGGCGGCGACGGGTCCGGTGCCGTGCTGGCGAGCTCGATCGTGTCGTCCCGGCTGCTCGGGCGCATCGCGGAGTCCGCGGGCGTCGGCTACGCGCAGACCCTGACGGGGTTCAAGTGGATCAGCCGCGTCGAGGGCCTCGTGTTCGGGTACGAGGAGGCGCTCGGGTACTGCGTCGACCCGGCGCACGTGCGCGACAAGGACGGCATCTCCGCGGCGCTCGTCGTCGCGACGCTCGTCGCCCGGCTCAAGGCCTCCGGCCGCACGGTCGTGGACGCGCTCGACGACCTCGCCCGCGCGCACGGTCTGCACCTCACCGACCAGGTGTCCGCGCGGTTCGTGGACCGGGCGGACATCGTCGCGTCCGTGCGGCGCATCACCACGTCCCCGCCGCGCACGTTCGGCGGCTCCCCCGTCACGTCCGTGGTGGACCTCGCGGCCGGCACCGACGACGACCGCGACGGGCTGCCCGCGACCGAGGGGCTGCGGATGTTCACGGCCGACGGCACCCGGGTCGTCGTGCGGCCGAGCGGCACCGAGCCGAAGGTGAAGTGCTACCTCGAGGTCGTCGAGCCGGTGCCCGCCGACGCCGACGCCGCGGCGGTCGGCCACGCCCGCGCCGCGGCCCGGCACCGGCTGGACGCCGTCGCGGCGGACGTGCGGGTCGCGCTCGGCATCTGACGACAGCCGGTCAGCGCGTCCGCGTGCAGGTCAGCTGCGGGACGTTGCGCGCCACGGCGGCGGGGCTCGTCCCCTGCAGCCCGAACACGGCCTTCTCCCCGGACCGCAGCGTCCCGTTGTACGACATGTTCTCCGCGGTCACGGTGGACCCGGACGTCCCCAGCTGCGCGTTCCACACCGCCGTGACCTGCTGGCCCGACGGCAGCTGCCACGACACCGCCCAGCCCTGCACGCCGCTGCTGCCGGCGGTCACCTCGAGCTGCGCCTGGTAGGACGTCGCCCCGTCGCTCGCGGGCCAGGTGTTGGTCACCACGTAGGTCGCCGAGCAAGCCCCTGCGGGCACCGGCTCGGGCGGGTCGACGACGCCCGACGTGGGGCTCGGCGTGGGCGTGACGGCGGGCGGCGTCGACGACGGTGCGCCCGTCGGCGTCGTCGGCGTGCTGCCCGGCGCGGTGGTGCCGGGGTCGGCGGGGCTCGCGGGGGTCTGCGTGGCGCCGGGCGCCGGCGAGGACGGGTCGGTCGGCCCGGGCGGGTCGACGGACAGCGCGGTCGGCTCGCCGAAGGAGAGGTCGGCCGCGGCGAACGGGGTCACGGCGGCGTTGACGTCGGGCGGGCCGACGAGGCCGTCGCACGTCCGGTCGGGCGCGAAGGCGGTGTACGTCCCGGCCGCGCACGTGAAGTCGACGACCGCGTCGCCGCCCACCACCACGGTGCCACCCAGCCGCGCCTCGCTGCGCACCACCGCCATGTCGCGGACCACGGCCTGGTCCTCGAGGACCGCGCCGCTCTCGACCCACGCCGCCCCCTCGACCCGGGCGGAGCCGTGGACCTGCGCGCCGCCGCGGACCACCGCGTACGGGCCGACGTACGCGGTGTCGTCGACGGTGGCGTCGTCGTCGACCCAGCCACCGCCGTTGGCGTGCGGGTGGCCGCCCTCGACGACCGCGCCGGTGCCGTGCTCGGCCACGGTCGCACCCGCGACCCGGAACTCGTACGGGTACCGCGGGGTCGACCCGTAGGGCGCGCCTCCGCTGAGCACGTGCGTCACCGACGGCGTCCCCACGACCACGAGGTACGCCTCGTCCTCGCCGTCGCGGAGCGTGAACTGCACCTCCTCGTCCTGCCCCTCGACGACAGGGCTGTACCGCGGCACGCCGTCGCGCAGCGCGACGATGCCGACGCTCCACCCGGCGTCCGCCGACGCGGCGTGCCCCCGGACCCGGACGTGGATCGTCGACATCGGGGCGTCGGGAGCGAGCCGCACCAGGTTGAAGCCGTAGTCGGACGGCGCGAAGCCGTCGAGCACCTGGTAGTGGCCCGGGTCGTCGGCGACCGCCGTGACCGGGGTGGACCGGCCCGCGAGCAGCACCGGGTCGAGGTCCGAGACGCCCTCGAGGATCTGGCCCTGGTGGGTGAAGTCCCACGTGAGCGTCCGCAGCGCGTACTCGGCGACGCGCCGGTTGAGGCTCGCCTGGTCGATCTTCGCGAGCCGGCGGTACGTCTCGATCGGCGACTCGCCGTCCCGCGCCCCACGCCACAGCCGCCCGACGAGGTCCGAGCCGTCGCGGTCCGTCAGGTACTGCAGCAGCAGCCAGCCGCCGTCGCCGGTCCGGGCGCTCGACCACGGGAGCGACGGCGAGCGGACGAGGTCGGAGGGGTCGCCGATGCCGGAGTCCGACGTCGCGGTCGCGAGGAACGCCGCGCTGGCGGCCCGGAACGGGTCCTCCGGGTCGGCGGCGAAGCCTTCCCCGTCCGTCGCGGCGAAGGTGAGCACCGTCTCGGCGAACCCGCGCGCCAGCTCCCACGAGGCCGTCGACACCCCGCGCAGCGCCGACGCCTGCGCGCGGACGACCCCGACGCCGTCGTCGACCGTGCCCGTCGCCGTGCGCTCCTGCGGCCCCACACCACCGGTCGTCGCGACCGCGGGGGCGTCGGGGACGGTGCCGGACCAGGTGCCGTCGACGAGGACCACGACCTTGTGCCGGCCCACGGGGCCGAGCTCGTCGGCCACCTGCATCTCCCGGACGTCCGCCGTGTAGAGCGCGTCGAGGTCGGCGACGGTCGCGGCGGGGTCGAAGCGGAGCTCGGGCGGCGCGGTGCGGGGGTCCTCGCCGGCGAGGTCGCCCCACGCGAGCACGACGTCCGCCCCCTCCAGCGTGTGGCTGCGCTGCCACACGGCCGACCACGCCGACGGCACGACGACGTCCTTCGTGCGGTCGTCCGCCCGGCTCAGCGTCGTCACGACGAGGACGGCCACGACGACGGGCACGAGAAGCAGCACGGCGAGCGTGCCGCGTCGTATCCGGCCCATGCGGCGTGCGTCTCCTCCCGTCGGGGTCCTGCGCACGCCGCGGTCGAGCTCTGGTCGAGGCCGGTCGGGGTCGGGGTGCTGGTTTTCGCGCCCCACTGTCGTCCGGGCGGGGTGCTCGCGTCAATCGTCCCGGCGGTGACCGAACGGGTGACCTGTGCGGCGCGCGGGCCCTGCGGGAGTCGGCTGGAGGGTCAGGGTGGGAGTCAGTACCCCTCGGCCGCCTCGAGCCCGGCGAGCACCGCCGCGGTGCCCGACAGCCCGAGCCGGGTCGCCCCCGCCTCGATCATCGACAGGGCGTCGGCCGCCGTCCGGACGCCGCCCGACGCCTTCACGCCGAGCCTGCCGCCGACGGTCTGCGACATGAGCCGGACCGCGTGGACGGTCGCCCCGCCGGCCGGGTGGAAGCCCGTGGACGTCTTGACGAAGTCCGCGCCCGCCGCCTCGGCCGCACGGCACGCCCCCACGACCTGCTCGTCGGTCAGCGCCGCCGACTCGATGATGACCTTGAGCACCACCGGTGCGGGCGTCGCGGCCCGCACCGTGGCGATGTCCGACTCGACGTCGCCGAACCGGCCCTCCCGGGCCGCGCCCACGTCGATGACCATGTCCACCTCGTCGGCCCCGTCCCGCACGGCGCGCGCGGCCTCGGTCGCCTTGACGTCGCTGTGGTGCTTGCCCGACGGGAAGCCGCACACCGTCGCGACCTTGAGCCCGGGAGCGCCCGACAGGTCGACGGGCAGGAACGACGGCGAGATGCAGACGGAGTAGACGCCGAGCCGGGCGCCCTCCGCCACGAGGGCCTCGACGTCCGCGGTGGTGGCCTCCGGCTTCAGGAGGGTGTGGTCGACGTAGCGGGCCAGGGCGGCCGCGTCGAAGGGGGTGCTGGTCATCGTTGTGCCTCTCGTTCGGCTCCGGGGCGGGCGGACGGGGTTCCCGCCGTCAGGCCCGGTGCCTGCTGCCGCGCGCCGCCGCGTAGGCGGGGCGGATCACGGTGTCGATCAGGATCGTGCGCTCGTCGTGGTGCAGGAAGGAGCTCGCGGCGGCCGCGACCGTGACCTCCTGCAGGTCGTCGAGCGTCCAGCCGGCCTGCTCGACGAGGAGCGTGAGCTCACGCGTCATCGAGGTGCCGGACTGCAGGCGGTTGTCGGTGTTGACGGTCACCGTGAAGCCGAGGCCCTTCAGCCGGGTCACGGGGTGCTCGGCCACCGAAGCCGCCGCGCCGGTCTGCACGTTCGACGACGGGCACAGCTCGAGCGGCACGTGCCGGTCGCGGACCCAGTGCGCGAGCCGGCCGAGCTTGTCGCCCAGCTCGTCCACCGTGACGTCGTCGACGATCCGCACGCCGTGCCCGAGCCGGCACGCACCCGCGACGTGCAGCGCCTCCGAGATCGAGTCCAGCCCGGCGGCCTCGCCGGCGTGCACCGTCGCGGGGAACTGCGCGGCGGCGAGCGTCCGGAACGCCGCCTCGTGCCGCGACGGCGGGAAGCCGTCCTCGGCCCCGGCGATGTCGAACCCGACCACGCCCTCGTCGCGGTTCGCGAGCGCGAGCTCGGCGATCTCCTCGCCCCGGTCGGCGTGCCGCATCGCGGTGACGAGCGTGCCGACCCGGATGGACCGGCCCTGGGCGGCCGCCTCGGCGACGCCCTCGGCGAACCCCGCCTGCACGGCGTCGACGACCTGCTGGAGCGTCAGCCCGCGCTGCAGGTGCTGCTCCGGCGCGTACCGCTGCTCGGCGTACACGACGCCGTCCGCCGCGAGGTCGACGACGGACTCGCGCGCCACGCGGCGCAGGCCCTCCTCCGTCTGCATCACGGCGACGGTGTGGTCGAACGTCTCCAGGTAGCGCTCGAGCGTGCCCGACGACGCGGCCTCGACGAACCAGCGGCCCAGCTCGTCGGGGTCCGTGGTGGGCAGCTCATGCCCGACCTCCGCGGCGAGCTCGACGACCGTCGCCGGGCGCACGCCGCCGTCGAGGTGGTCGTGCAGCACGACCTTGGGCAGCGACGGGATCAGGGCGACGAGCGCGGCGGTCGCGGCGTCCGGTCCCGTGTCCTGCCCCGCCACCTCGGGGGCCTCTGCCGGCTCGCCGGCCGGGTCCTGCGAGTCGGAGGACGTGTCCTGCGGCGGGACCACGGCGTCGGACGAGGCGTCCGCCGGGAATGCCGGTTCCGTCGGTTCTGCGGGGGGCGTCATGCGCACACCGTACCTGCGGCGCCGCGCGCCACCATGTCGGGGCGGCACCGGTCGCTCGGAGGGGCGGACGGCGGAAAGGACGGCCGGGCACCCCGACGGGCGCGCGGGCCCCGGCGCACGTCGACGGAGACGGTCACGCGTCGACGTCCGGGTCGTCGTCCCCGGTGGCGACCTCGGTGTCCTGCTCCACGACGTCGGCCTCGTCCGCCGACCCGTCGCGGTCGGCCCGCGGGAAGCCCGGCTCGTACTCCTCGGGGTCGGGCGGGGTGTCGTCGGGGTCGTCCGTGAGGCGCAGCGGCTGCTCGGGGGCGGCGGGCTCGAGGCCCGCGTCCCGCCAGGCGTCGGATCCGGGGACGGTGCTCATGGCTCCTCCTGCCGCGTCGTCGGGGTCGGTCCTGACCATCGTGCTCTGTGCGGGTGGTGGTCGCCACGCGGGGGCGCGCCCACGGTCATGCGTCGATGCGGTCGATGACCAGCGGCCCGACCTCGACGGCCGTCCCGGGAGGCGCCACGACGACCGCACCCTCGAGCGCCTCACGCGCCCGACCGAACCGCTCGGGCGTGTCCGTGTGCAGCGTGAGGACCGGCTGCCCGGCGCGCACCGTGTCACCGGGACGCGCGTGCAGCTCGACGCCCGCCCCGGCCTGCACGGGGTCCTCCTTGCGGGCCCGGCCGGCGCCGAGCCGCCACGCGGCGACGCCGACGGCGTACGCGTCGAGCGTCGCCAGCACGCCGTCCTGCTCGGCGAGCACCTGCTCCGTCTCGCGCGCCACGGGCAGCGTCGCGTCGGCGTCACCGCCCTGCGCCTCGATCATGCGCCGCCACGCGTCCATCGCCCGGCCGTCGGCGAGCGCCGCGGCGGGGTCGGCGTCGGGCCGTCCGGCGGCGTCGAGCATCTCGCGGGCGAGCGCGATCGTGAGCTCGACGACGTCCGCGGGGCCGCCGCCCGCGAGCACCTCCACGGACTCGCGGACCTCGAGCGCGTTGCCGGCCGTGAGCCCGAGCGGCGTGGACATGTCGGTGAGCAGCGCGACCGTCCTCACGCCCGCGTCGGTACCCAGCGCGACCATCGTCCGCGCGAGCTCCCGCGCCCGGTCGAGGTCCTTCATGAAGGCACCCGACCCGACCTTGACGTCGAGGACCAGCGCGCCGGTCCCCTCGGCGATCTTCTTGCTCATGATCGAGCTCGCGATGAGCGGGATGGCCTCGACCGTCCCCGTGACGTCCCGCAGCGCGTACATCTTGCGGTCGGCCGGCGCGAGCCCGGACCCGGCCTGGCAGATGACCGCGCCGACGTCGTCGAGCTGCCGCATCATCTCGTCGTTCGACAGCGCGGCCCGCCAGCCCGGGATCGACTCGAGCTTGTCGAGGGTGCCGCCGGTGTGGCCCAGACCGCGGCCGGACAGCTGCGGCACCGCCACGTCGAACACCGCGACGAGCGGGGCGAGCGGCAGCGTGATCTTGTCCCCCACACCGCCCGTCGAGTGCTTGTCGGCGGTCGGGCGGGACAGGCCCGAGAAGTCCATCCGCTCGCCGCTCGCGATCATCGCGGCCGTCCAGCGGGCGATCTCGGCGCGGTCCATGCCGTTGAGCAGGATCGCCATGGTGAGGGCGGACATCTGCTCGTCGGCGACCACGCCGCGCGTGTACGCGTCGATGACCCAGTCGATCTGCCCGTCGGTCAGGCGGTGCCCGTCCCGCTTCGCGACGATGACGTCCACCGCGTCGAACTGCTCGCTCATGCCCGTTCCTCCAGGTCGGCCGGCCCGAACGCGTCGGGCAGCACCTCGGTCATCGGCCTCACACCGCTCACCGTCTCCACGAGGAGCCGGGAGCCGCCGTGCTCCCACAGCAGCTGCCGGCAGCGGCCGCAGGGCATGAGCACGTTGCCGTGCTTGTCCACGCACGTGAACGCCACGAGGCGCCCGCCGCCCGAGACGTGCAGCCCTGACACGAGCGCGCACTCGGCGCACAGCGTCACGCCGTACGACGCGTTCTCGACGTTGCAGCCGACGACCACCCGTCCGTCGTCGACCAGCGCGGCCGCGCCGACCGGGAACTGCGAGTACGGCGCGTACGCCCGGTGCATCACGTCCGTCGCGGCGGCACGCAGGGCGTCCCAGTCGATGTCCATGTTCAGCTCACCTCGTTGGTGCAGGAGCGGCAGCGCGGTGCCGGCAGCGGCCGGCTCACTTCTCGTAGGGCACGCCCTCGGCGGCCGGCGGGCGGACCCGTCCGACCAGGCCGGCCACGGCGAAGATCGTCGCCAGGTACGGCAGCATCGCGAGGAACTGGCTCGGCACCGCCGTGCCGACGAGCGACAGCCCGACGCGCAGCGAGTCGGCGAACCCGAACAGCACGGCCGCCGCGAGGGCCCCGCGCGGGTTCCACCGGCCGAGGATCATCGCGGCGAGGGCGATGTACCCCTTGCCCCCGGTCATCTCCTTGTTGAAGGCCAGGCCGAGCGCCACGGTGAACGCCGCCCCGCCGAGGCCGGCCACGGCCCCGCCGAGGATCGTGTTCCGCCACCGGGTCCGGTTCACGTTGATGCCCACGGTGTCGGCGGCCTTCGGGTGCTCGCCGACCGACCGCATGCGCAGGCCCCAGCGGCTGCGGAACAGCAGGATCTGCAGCGCGATCACGGTCGCGAACATGAGGTAGACGAGCAGGCTCTGCCGGAACAGCACGGGCCCGACGATCGGGATCTCCGACAGCAGCGGGATGGGCAGCACCGGCAGGCGCGGCGGCGAGTTGAGGCCGCCGATGTCCTTGGACAGGACCGCCGAGAACAGGAACCCGGTCAGGCCGATCACGAGCCCGTTGAGCACGACGCCGACGATGATCTGGTTGACCCGGTACTTGATGGCGAAGAACGCGAGCAGCACCGCGACGAGGGCGCCCGCGATCGGCGCCGCGACGAGCCCGGCGTACGCGCTCCCGGCGATCGTCGCGACCATCGCGGCGAGGAACGCGCCCGCGAGCAGCTGGCCCTCGATCGCGATGTTGATGATCCCGGACCGCTCGCACAGCAGGCCGGCCATCGAGCCGAACACCAGCGGGATGGACAGGACCAGGCCGCTGACGAGCAGGCTCGTCAGCGTGATCGGGTTCTCCTTGCCCGCGTCGGCCCAGACGAGGAACGCGAGCACGACGGCGAGGCCGAACACGACCGGCACCCACGCGCCGACCTTCTGCCGGGCCCGCGTCCGCACGAACGAGTACGCCGCCAGCGCGAGCGCGACGAGCGACAGCACGATCGCGGACAGCCGCGACGGCACCGTGATCGGCGAGATCTGGATGAGGTCGGTCGACGTCGAGACGACGAACGTCGACTCCGCGGAGCCCGACGTGAACAGCCCGAAGCACAGCAGCGACAGGACGCCGAGCACCGTGTAGGCCACGGGGGCCTTCCACGAGATCCGGGACTGGACCGTCGGCGTGACGTCGCCGACCAGGCCACCGGGGTCCGGGGCGGTGAGCACGCTCATGCCGTCACCTCCTTGGCAGACCTGCCGGCACGGCCACGGGCCGGGCTGGAACCGGGGGCGGGGAGCCGGAAGATGGCTCGGACGAGCGGTGGCGCCGCGATGAGCAGCACGATGATCGACTGCACGACCATGACGATGTCGATGGGCGTCCCGCTCGCGGTCTGCATGAGCGGGGAGCCGGCCCGGAGCGCGCCGAACAGCAGCGCCGCGAGGACCGTGCCGAGCGGCTTGGACCGCCCGAGCAGGGCGACGGTGATCGCGTCGAACCCGATGGTCCCGGCCACGCCGTCCTGCAGCACGCCCTCGGTGCCGAGCACCTGGGCCACGCCGCCCATGCCGGCGAGCGCGCCCGCGAGGACCATGACCCACACGTAGACCGAGTTGATGCTCACGCCCGCGGTGCGGGCGGCGTGCGGGTTGAGCCCGACGGCCCGGAACCGGAAGCCCGAGGTCGAGCGCTCCATGAACCACCACGTGCCGAAGGCCGCGAGGATCGCCAGCACGAAGCCGAGGTGCAGGCGGAAGGGCGGCCCGAACAGCAGCGGGAACATCGCGTTCGGGTCGAGCTTGGGGCTGATCGGGTTGCTGCTGCCCGGGCGCCGGAACGCGTCGGTGGTCAGCAGGTACGCCATGAGGAACACCGCGATGGAGTTCAGCATGATCGTGACGATGACCTCGTTGGCCCCGGTCCGAGCCTTGAGCACACCGGCGATGCCGGCCCAGATCGCACCGGCCGCGATGCCGAACAGCGTGGCGACCAGCACGTGCAGACCGGGGGCCAGGTGGAACGTGAACCCCGCGAACGCGGCGAACGTCGCGCCGAGGATCACCTGCCCCTGCGCACCGATGTTGAACATGCCGGCTCGGAAGCCGATGCCGAGACCGAGACCGGCGAAGATCAGCGGCACCGACGCGGTGAGCGTCTCGGTGATCGGCCGGATCTGGCGGGCGGGCGTGCTGGCCAGCGGGTCGTAGATCGCGCCGCGGAACAGCGCCGAGTACGCCCCGTACACCGCGTCCCACACCGCCGAGAAGAAGTCGGACGGGCGGGCGAACAGGTACACGGCCGTCTTCTGCACGGTCGCGTCGGCCGCCGCGATGAGCACGGCCGCGACGAGCAGTGCCACGACCACCGAGAGGATCACGACGACCGTCTCGCTGGAGAGGATCTCGCGCATGACCTGCTGCGAGCGCGACGGCTCGGCGGGCTCGTCCTCACGGGGACCCGGCGCCGTCGAGACCGGCGTCGTGCGTCCCGGGGTGCCGGGTCCGGTCGTGCCGGGTCCTGTCGTGCCGGGTCCGGTCGTGCCGGGCTCGGGGGTGCTGGGGACCGGCGCGCCGGCCACGGGCTCGTCGCCCGGTGTCGTTCCGGTCATCAGGAGACCACTCCTTCGTCGCCGGCCTCGAGGTCCGCCTCGCCGAGGAGCGTGTGGTGCTCGTCCGCCTGCTGGCGAGCCTCCTCGAGCGGGACCCCGGCCATCATCAGGCCGAGCACGTCGCGGTCCGTCCCGCCGGGCACGACGCCGACCACCCGGCCGCGGTACATCACCGCGATCGTGTCGGCCAGCGCGAGCACCTCGTCGAGCTCCGACGAGACGATGACGACGGCGGTGCCCACGTCACGCTCGGCGACCACCCGCTTGTGCACGAACTCGATCGACCCGACGTCGAGGCCGCGGGTCGGCTGCGACGCGACGAGCAGCTTGAGCGGACGGGACAGCTCCCGGGCCAGGACGACCTTCTGCTGGTTGCCGCCCGACAGCGTCTTGGCGGGCGAGTCGATCGAGCCGGCCCGGACGTCGAACGCCTCCATCTGCTTGACGGCGTTCTCGCGGACGAGCTTCTGGTCGATCGTGCCGCGGCGCGCGAACGGCTTGCGGTCGAACAGGTCGAGGATGAGGTTCTCCGCGACGGAGAACTCCCCCACCACGCCGTCGGTCGTGCGGTCCTCGGGGACGAACCCGACGCCCGCGTCGAGCACCTGCTTGATGCTGCGGCCCGTGATCTCCTCGCCGTCGAGGAGCACCGACCCGCTCGTGGGCGCCTGCATGCCGAGCAGCACCTCGGCGAGCTCGGTCTGACCGTTGCCCTGCACACCGGCGATCGCCAGGATCTCGCCGCCCTCGACCTGCAGGTCCACACCGTCGACGACGGGGACCTCGTTCACGTCGAGCACGGTCAGGCCGCGGACCTGGAGCCGGGCACCGGTGGGCCGGGCGGGCTCCTTGTGCACGCCGAGCGACACCGAGCGGCCCACCATGAGCGACGCGAGCTCCTGCTCGGTCGACGTCGGGCTGGCCTCGCCGACCACCTGGCCACGCCGGATCACGGTGATGCGGTCCGCCACGGCACGCACCTCGCGCAGCTTGTGCGTGATGAAGACGATCGACGTCCCGGCCTCCTTGAGCTGCCGCATGATCGCGATCAGCTCGTCGGTCTCCTGCGGCGTCAGCACGGCGGTGGGCTCGTCGAGGATGAGGATGCGCGCGTCGCGCGAGAGCGCCTTGATGATCTCGACCCGCTGCTGGACGCCCACGGGGAGGTCCTCGACGAGCGCGTCGGGGTCCACGTGGAAGCCGAAGCGGTCGGAGATCTGCTTCACGAGCGTGCGCGCCTTCGCCACGTCGATGAGGCCGCCGCCGCGCACGGGCTCGTGGCCGAGCACCACGTTCTCCGCGACGGAGAAGACGGGGACGAGCATGAAGTGCTGGTGCACCATGCCGATGCCGGCGCCCATCGCGTCGCCGGGCCCGACGAAGGTGACCGGCTCGTCGTCGAGCAGGATCTGGCCCTCGTCGGGGTCGTACAGGCCGTAGAGCACGTTCATGAGCGTGCTCTTGCCGGCGCCGTTCTCACCGAGCAGCGCGTGGATCTCTCCCGGCTCGATGGTCAGCGAGATGCGGTCGTTCGCGACGAGCGACCCGAACCGCTTGGTGATCCCCCGGAGCTCGAGCTTCATCCGGCCGTCCTCCTGAAGTTGGAGTGCCCGTAGACACTCTGACATGCGTGGACGCGTCCGGCACGGACCTCGGGCCCGCGATCCGGCGGGACGTCCCGGAGCGCCGGTCCGGCCCGGGAGCGAGGAGCGCCCGGGCCGGACCGAGGTGGTGCTGCGTTCCGCGTGAGCGGACGAGCGTGAGGACTAGTTCTGCGACGGCGACGTGACGGTGAGCGTGCCGTCGATGATCTGCTGCTGCAGCTCCTCGACCTTCGCCTTGACGTCGTCCGGCACCTGCGACTCGAGGTTGTGGAACGGCGCGATGCCGACGCCCTCGTTCTTGAGCGTGCCGATGTACGGGTCGGCCGAGAAGGAGCCCTCGGACGTCGACTGGATGGTGTCGAAGACCGACTGGCCGATCTGCTTGATGACCGAGGTCAGGATGATGTCCTGGTACTGCGCGTACTTCGGCTGCTCGAAGAAGTCGGAGTCGACGCCGATGACGAGCACGTTGCCCGCCTCCTTGGCCGCCGTCAGCGTGCCCTCGCCGACCGGGCCGGCGACGGGGAGGATGACGTCCGCACCCTGGGCGATCATCTGCTTGGTGATGTCCGCGCCCTTGCTCGGGTCGTCGAACGTCTCGGAGAACGTGCCGCCGGACGGGTTGGCCTTGTCCCAGCCGAGGACCTTGACGGTCTTGCCGTTGTCCTCGTTGTACTTCTGGACGCCGTCGTAGAAGCCGTCCATGAAGATCGTGACGGACGGGTACGGCTGGCCGCCGTACGTGCCGACCGTGCCGGTCTTCGACATCGCCGCGGCGACGTAGCCGGCGAGGTACGCGGCCTCCTGCGTGTTGAACAGGAGCGGCTTGACGTTGTCGCGGGCCGGGTCGACGCCCGAGTCGATCAGCGCGAAGTGCTGGTCGGGGTTGGCGTCGGCCGCCTCGGCGGTCGTGTCGGCCAGGTTGAAGCCGACCGTGACGATCAGGTCGCAGGACGCCTGGATCATCGAGTCGACGTTCGTCTTGTACTGGCCCGCGTCCGTGGACTCGGCCGTGGCCGACTCGACGCCGAGCTCGGAGACGGCCCGGTCGAGGCCCTCCTTGCCGGACTGGTTGAACGAGTTGTCGTCGAACCCGCCGAAGTCGGAGACCATGCAGGCCTTGAAGTCGGTCGAGGCGGCGGCGGAGCCGCTCGGCTCGGTGGTGGCCTCGTCCTCGGGGGCGCTGCCACACGCCGCGAGCGCGAGGGCGACAGCCCCGCTGAGCGCGGCCACACGAATGATGTTCTTCACGCGGATCTCCTGGATCTCGTCGGCACGCCGGCGCGGGTGGGTGTGGACGGCGCAGCAGCGCCCCCTCGCGCAGGCGGCTCGTCCGGCATCGATGGTTCGGACACTACTGAGCCCGACGTGACGCGCATGTTACCGAGCGGTATCCGCAGGGTTCCGTTACCTAGTTGGAATGTCCTCCCAGGTGACGGACGTGCTGTCCCACGATCCGAGACCGGACGTTCAGGTGCAGGACGGGCGTACGGGTCGACCGTTCAGGCCCGACCCGCGAGCACCGCGACCCGGGCGAGCAGCAGCGCTCCCGCCTCCACCGCCCGCTCGTCCACGCGCAGGTCGCCCTGGTGGATGTCGTACGTGTGGCCGCCCGGGGTGCGCGTGCCGAGCCGCGCCATGGACCCGGGCACCTTGGTCAGGTACCAGGCGAAGTCCTCGCCGCCGAGGGACTGCTCGGTGAGCAGCACCGAGTCGGGACCCAGCACGTCCCGCGCCGCGGCCTCGAGGAGCCCCGTCGAGCGCTCGTCGTTCTCCACCGGCGGCACGCCGCGCTGGTGGCGCACCTGGACCTCGACGCCGAGCGGCGCGACGACCTGCTCGACCGCGGCGTGGAACACCTCCGACGCCTTCTCCCAGGCCCGCACGTCGAGGCACCGCAGCGTGCCCTTGACCGTCCCCGTCGACGGGATCGCGTTGTGCGCCGACCCTGCCTGCACCGCACCCCACGTGAGGTTGACGCCCGAGCGGGGGTCGAGGCGGCGCCCGAGGATCGCCGGCACCTGCGTGATGACCTGACCGAGCGCGAACACCACGTCGCCGGTCAGGTGCGGTCGCGACGTGTGCCCGCCGGGCCCCGTGACGGTCACCGTCACCTCGTCGCTGGCCGAGGTGATCGGGCCGATGCGCGTGCCGACCTGGCCCACGTCGACCTTCGGGTCGCAGTGCACGCCGAAGATCTGGCCGACGCCGTCCAGGGCGCCCGCGGCGAGCATGTCGAGCGCGCCGCCCGGCTGCACCTCCTCGGCGGGCTGGAACACGAGCCGCACGCCGGTCGCCAGCTCACCGGCCTCCGCGAGCTCCGCGAGCGCCAGGCCCGCGCCGAGCACCGCCGCGGTGTGCACGTCGTGCCCGCACGCGTGCGCGACACCCCGCACCGTCGAGGCCCACGGCAGCCCGCACGTGTCCACCACCGGCAGCGCGTCGAGGTCCGCCCGCAGCGCGACCCGGCGACGGCCGCTGACCGCCGGACCGGGACCGAGGTCGCACACCAGGCCCGTGCCGGGCATCACCTTGGGCGACAGTCCCGCGAGGCGCAGGCGCTCCGCGACGACCCGGGTGGTCCGCTCCTCGGTGCGGCCGAGCTCCGGGTGCGCGTGCAGGTCCCGCCTCACCTCGACGAGCTCGTCCCGCAGGGAGGCGACGAGCGCGGCGAGCCGCTGGGCGCCCGGCTCCACCGGCCCGGGAAGCAGGTCGTGCAGGGCCGGGACGGCCGGGGAGGTGGTCAGGTCGTCGGGCACGTCCTCGACCTTATCCGGCACATCCGGGCGGCCGTCCGGCCCGTCCGCACGTCAGACCCGTGGCGGCCCCCGTCAGAGCAGCTCGTCGCGTCCCCGCGACCGCCAGCCGTCCACCGCACCCTTGACCGCCTGCGCGTGCTCGCGGGTGGTCACGAGCACCGCGTCCGGCGTGTCGACGACGACCGCGCCCGGCAGGCCGACGACCGTCACGGTGCGTCCCCCGGCGGGGACCACGAGGGCGTCCGCGGCGTCGACCCGCAGCACCGCGGCGTCGTCGCCGAGGGTCGCGCCGGCCTCACCCAGCAGCGCACCGAGCGACGCGAAGTCGCCGATGTCGTCCCACGTGAAGTCCCCGGGCACCACGGCGACGCCGCCGGCCGCCGCGACGGGCTCGGCGATCGCGTGGTCGATCGCGATCTTCGTCAGGCCGGGCCACACCGCCGCGAGCGTCGCGGCCCGCTCCGGACCGTCCCAGGCCGCAGCGATCGTCCGCAGCCCGTCGTGCAGGGCGGGCAGCTGCGTCGCGAGGTGGTCGAGCAGCACGCGCGCCCGGACGATGAACATGCCGGCGTTCCACCGGTACTCCCCCGTCGCGAGGTACGCGGCGGCGGTCTCCTCGTCGGGCTTCTCCGTGAACCCGGAGACGGCCCGCACGCTCGGGGCGCCGTCGAGGCCGAGCGCGGCGCCCGCGCGCACGTAGCCGAAGGCCGTCGACGGGCCCGTCGCCCGGATGCCGATCGTCACGACGTACCCGGCGCGCGCTGCCACGACTCCCTCGCGGACGGCCCGCTCGAACTCGGGCGCGCCGTGGATCACGTGGTCGGCGGCGAACGACCCGAGCACCACGTCCTCGCCGTGCCGCTCCAGCAGGACGGCGGCCGCCAGGCCGATCGCGGCCATCGAGTCGCGCGGCGACGGCTCGGCGAGCACGCGCTGCGGACCGTCGCCGGCGGCGACCTCGGGGAGCTGCCCGGCGACCGCGGCGGCGTGCCGTGCCCCGGTCACGACGAGCACGCGGTCCACGCCGGTGAGCGGCACCAGCCGGTCGACGGTGCCCTGGAGCAGCGTGCGGCCGGACCCCGTGAGGTCGAGCAGGAACTTGGGGTGCCCGGCCCGGGACAGCGGCCACAGGCGGGTGCCCGCGCCACCGGCGGGGACGACCGCGTGGAAGTCGGGGACCTGACCGTCGGGGTGGGCGCTCATGGTCGGCAAGGCTAGCGGGGTCGCACCGGCCCCCCGTGCTGTGGAGTTCCTCACAAACGGCCCCCGAACATGGGACCTCAGGCCCTGGTGCGCGCAGCGTGACGCCACTGTGTCTATACAGTGAGACGGACGCACACTCCGGCCTCGCCGCCGCCGTGGGCGTCGCTCCACGGACGACGACGTCCCCACACCCCTGACTGTCCAGGAGGCCCCTCCAGTGCCCGCAGCGCCCGCCAAAGCGCCCGCCGGAACTCTCTACAGAGGCCGGGAAGGCATGTGGTCGTGGGTCGCGCACCGCGTGACCGGCGTCCTGATCTTCTTCTTCCTGCTGGTGCACGTGCTCGACACCGCCCTCGTGCGGGTGTCGCCCGAGGCGTACAACGACGTCATCGGCACCTACAAGAACCCGATCATGGGTCTCGGTGAGGCCGGCCTCGTCGCCGCCATCGTGTTCCACGCCTTCAACGGCATCCGCATCATCCTCGTGGACTTCTGGGCCAAGGGCCCCAAGTACCAGCGGGTGATGCTGTGGGTCGTCGTCGGCCTGTTCGTCGTGACCATGGCCGGCTTCCTGCCCCGCCACCTCATGCACGTGTTCGGAGGTGAGTGATGACCCTCGTCGCCGACCCCAAGGCCCCACGGCCGCCCCGGCCGGGCCCCGGCCGCCGCACCACCCGCGGCAACACCGAGCTGTACGGCTGGATCTTCATGCGCGCGTCGGGCGTGCTGCTGCTCGTGCTGATCTTCGGCCACCTGTTCGTCAACCTCGTCGCCGGTGACGGCGTCAAGGCGATCGACTTCGGCTTCGTCGCCGGCAAGTGGGCCTCGCCGTTCTGGCAGGTCTGGGACCTGCTGATGCTCTGGCTCGCGATGATCCACGGCACCAACGGCGTGCGGACGATCATCAACGACTACGCGGAGCGCGACGGCACCCGGCTGGTGCTCAAGGGCCTGCTCTACCTGGCGTTCGCGGTCGTGGTGATCCTGGGCACGCTCGTGATCTTCACGTTCGACCCGTGCCCCTCGGGCTCGCCGGCCGACCTGCTGCCGTCGTTCTGCACGGCCTGATCCTCGGTAAGGACATCTTCTGATGCAGACCCACCAGTACGACGTGGTCATCGTCGGCGCGGGCGGCGCGGGCATGCGCGCGGCCCTCGAGTCGTCGACCCGCGTCCGCACGGCCGTCATCTCCAAGCTCTACCCGACGCGCTCCCACACGGGTGCGGCGCAGGGCGGCATGTGCGCCGCGCTCGCCAACGTCGAGGAGGACAACTGGGAGTGGCACACGTTCGACACGGTCAAGGGCGGTGACTACCTCGTCGACCAGGACGCCGCCGAGATCATGGCCAAGGAGGCCATCGACGCGGTGCTCGACCTGGAGAAGATGGGGCTGCCGTTCAACCGGACGCCCGAGGGCCGCATCGACCAGCGCCGGTTCGGCGGCCACACCCGCAACCACGGCGAGGCGGCCGTGCGCCGGTCCTGCTACGCCGCGGACCGCACGGGCCACATGATCCTGCAGACGCTCTACCAGCAGTGCGTGAAGAACGAGGTCGAGTTCTTCAACGAGTTCTACGTGCTCGACCTGCTCGTGGACCACGACCTCGCCGCCGGGCACGTGCCGGACGGCGAGGAGGTGAACGTCTCGGGCGTCGTCGCGTACGAGCTGGCGACCGGCGAGATCCACGTGTTCCACGCCAAGTCGGTGGTCATGGCGACGGGCGGCGCGGGCAAGATCTTCAAGACGACGTCGAACGCGCACACCCTCACCGGCGACGGCATGGCGCTCGCGTACCGCCGCGGCATCCCGCTGGAGGACATGGAGTTCTTCCAGTTCCACCCGACGGGCCTCGCCGGTCTCGGCATCCTCCTGTCGGAGGCGGCCCGCGGCGAGGGCGCGATCCTGCGCAACTCCGAGGGCGAGCGCTTCATGGAGCGGTACGCCCCCACCATCAAGGACCTCGCCCCGCGCGACATCGTCGCCCGGTCGATGGCCAACGAGGTGCGCGAGGGCCGCGGCGCCGGCCCGAACAAGGACTACGTCCTGCTTGACCTCACGCACCTCGAGCCGGCGCACATCGACGCCAAGCTGCCCGACATCACCGAGTTCGCCCGGACGTACCTCGGCATCGAGCCGTACACCGAGCCCGTGCCCGTCTACCCGACCGCGCACTACGCGATGGGCGGCATCCCCACCAACGTCGACGCCGAGGTGCTGCGCAACTCGACCGACGTGATCCGCGGGCTGTACGCGGCCGGCGAGGTCGCCTGCGTCTCGGTGCACGGGTCCAATCGGCTCGGCACCAACTCGCTGCTCGACATCAACGTGTTCGGCAAGCGGGCCGGCATCTCGGCCGCGCAGTACGCGTCGACCGCGTCGTTCGTCGAGCTGCCGGAGGACCCCGCCGCGTCCGTGGTCGCCGGGCTCGAGGAGATCCGCACCCGACCCGACGGGGAGCGCGTGGCGGACATCCGCAAGGCGCTGCAGGAGACGATGGACAAGAACGCGCAGGTGTTCCGCACCCGCGAGTCGCTCACCGAGGCCCTCGACGACGTCAAGGCGCTGCAGAAGCGGTTCCGCGCGGTGAGCGTGCAGGACAAGAGCCGGATGTTCAACACCGACCTCCTCGAGGCCGTCGAGCTCGGCTTCCTGCTGGACATCGCCGAGACGGTCGTCGTCGGCGCCCTCAACCGCGACGAGTCGCGCGGCGGGCACTTCCGCGAGGACTTCCCGGACCGCGACGACAAGGGCTACATGCGGCACACGATGGCGTACCGCCGGCCCCTGCCCGCCGAGGGCCACCGCCAGTGGGGCACCGACACGGACGGCGACCACGAGGGTCCGTTCGCGCACACGACCGTGTTCGACGGCTACCAGCTCGTGCTGGGCTCGAAGCCCGTCACCACGACCCGCTACCAGCCGATGGAGCGCAAGTACTGATGACTGCTGTCGCCGAAGCCCCCGCGAAGGTGGGCGAGATCCCCTCGTTCGAGGTCACCCTCAAGGTGCTGCGGTACCTGCCCGACGAGTCCGGGGCGACCACCGTCGCGCACTGGGACGAGTTCCGCGTGCAGGCCCACGGCACCGACCGGGTGCTCGACGCCCTGCACCAGGTCAAGTGGCAGCAGGACGGGTCCCTGACGTTCCGCCGCTCGTGCGCGCACGGCGTGTGCGGGTCGGACGCCATGCGGATCAACGGCCGCAACCGGCTCGCCTGCAAGACGCTGCTCAAGGACCTCGACATCACCAAGCCGATCACCGTCGAGCCCATCAAGGGCCTGCCGGTCATCAAGGACCTGGTCGTCGACATGGAGCCGTTCTTCGCGTCGTACCGCGAGATCATGCCGTTCCTCATCACCACCGGGAACGAGCCCACCAAGGAGCGGCTGCAGTCCGCCGCGCAGCGCGAGCGGTTCGACGACACCACCAAGTGCATCCTGTGCGCCGCGTGCACGTCGTCGTGCCCGGTGTTCTGGACCGACGGGCAGTACTTCGGCCCGGCCGCGATCGTCAACGCGCACCGGTTCATCTTCGACAGCCGCGACGAGGGCGGGGCCCAGCGGCTCGAGATCCTCAACGACAAGGAGGGCGTGTGGCGCTGCCGCACGACCTTCAACTGCACCGAGGCGTGCCCGCGCGGCATCGAGGTCACGAAGGCGATCCAGGAAGTGAAGCGCGCGATGATCACGCGCGCGTTCTGACCGCACCACCAGCGACGCCGCGGGACGACGAGCGAAGCGCGCGATGATCATGCGCGCGTTCTGACACCGATCTCTGCGGCACCGGCCCGGCCTCTCGACGAGGGGACCGGGCCGGTGCTGTATTGAGGGGCATGAACGCCGAGTGGCACGACGCGCACGTGCTGGGTCAGGGAGCCTCGATGGACCGCCGCGTCGAGTGGCACCTCGAGCACGCGCGGGAGTGCGGGTGCCGGGCGGTACCCCGCACGGTCGTCGAGGAGCTGGCGCGCCGCGGGATCGAGGCCCCGGTACGACGTGCGCCCGCCTGAGAGGCGTCGATCCGTGCCGACGGTCGCGGTAGCCTCCCGCGGGTGACCGGACCCGTGCCCTCCCGCTCCCCCGCCGTGCCCGCCGCGCGGTGGTCCGACGACCCCACGGTCGACGTGGAGGTCCCCCTGCCGGGCGGCAACGTGGGCGGTGCCGTGCGGGTCGGGGACACCGTGCGCCGGCCGACCGGGCCGTGGACCCCGGCGGTGCACGAGCTGCTGCGGTTCCTCGCGGACGCCGGCCTGCCGCACGTCCCCCGGGTCCTCGGGATCGACGACCAGGGGCGCGAGGTGCTGACGTTCCTGCCTGGGCGGGTGGTGGAGATCGGCGTCGAGGAGCTCACCGACGGGCAGGTGCGCTCCGCGATGCGCTGGCTGCGCGAGTACCACGCGGTGGTCCGGGGATTCCCGCGCGACCGGCGGCGGTGGAGGTTCGTCGACCGCGCCCTCGAGGTCGGCGAGATCCTGTGCCACCACGACACCGCCATGTACAACCTGGCGTTCGACGGCGACGAGCTCGCCGGCGTCTTCGACTGGGACGTGGCCGGCCCGGGCGTGCCGCTCGACGACGTCGCGATGTTCGCGTGGAACTCCCCGCTGCTGCGGCTCGGTGACGACCCGGTGGCGGCCGCCCACGGCCTGCGGGTCGTCGCCGACGGGTACGGCGGTCTCGACCCGGCCAGCCTGCTCGACCACGTGCTGGTGCGCATGACCCAGGCGTGCGACCGGATCGAGCAGGGCCAGCGGGCCGGCGACCCCGGGATGCTCCGGCTCGGCGAGATCGGCGAGCCGGCGAGCACCCGGAGCCGCCTGGCCGTGCTGCGGGAACGGGTCCCGGCGGTCCGGGCGGAGCTCGCCCGGACCGCCTGAGGGCCGTTCACGCCCCAGCGGGCACGTCCGCGCGCAGGACCTGGTCGGCGGCGGGTCCGTCGGGATCCGTGCCGGCGTCCCGTCGCACCCGGGGCACCGCGACGGCGGCCAGCACGGCCACGAGCGCGGCGGCCGCAGCAGCCCAGAACAGCGCCGACGTCCCCGCGACGACCGCTCCCTCCACGAGCGACCGCACCGCTGCCGGCAGGCCCGTGACCTCGTCGGGCGTGAGCGCGGTGACGTCGAGGCCACCCGTCGTCGTACCGGTCGACGCGTGGTCGGCGACGTAGCCGGACAGCGTGCTGGAGAAGAGCGCCCCGAACGCCCCGACGCCGACGGCGCCGCCGATCATCCGCATGAACCCGGCGGCGCCGGTCGCGGCACCGACCTCGTCCGCGGCCGCGCTGTTCTGCACGAGCACGGTCGGCGTCTGGAAGAGGAGCCCGACGCCGACGCCGCCGACGGCCATGAACGCGGCCGTCGTCCACGCGGAGGTCCCCGCGTCCATCGTGGCCATGAGGGCACTGCCCACCGCCAGGAGCGCGGTGCCGGCCACCATCGCGGTCCGGAACCGCTCCGGGCGGCTGGTCCACGCGCCCGTGGCGACCGCCGTGCCGATGGCCGGCAGCAGCATCGGCAGGAGCAGCAGGCCGCTGCTGCTCGCGGACCGGCCCTGCACGAGCTGGAGGTACAGCGGCAGGAAGTTCATGGTGCCGAGCAGCACGGCACCGGTGCCGAGGGCCACGACGACGAAGGACGCGACGACGGCACGGTTGCGGAACAGGCTGGGCGGCAGGACCGGGTTCTCGGCCCGCCTCTCGACGAGGACGAGCACGGCGGTCGCCGCGACCGCGACGAGCGCGGCACCGAGCACCTGCCACGAGTCCCACGCGTACTGGTGGCCGCCCCACGTGACGGCGAGCACCACGGCGCTGCTCGCGACGGACACGGCGAGGAGACCGGCGACGTCGACCCGACCGCCCCGCGGCCGGGCGGGCAGGTGGAGCAGGGCCGCGGCACCGGCGACCGACAGCGCGATCAACGGCAGGTTCAGCAGGAAGATCCACCGCCAGCCGAGGTGCTCCGTGATGACGCCGCCGACCCACGGCCCGATGATCATCGAGACCGGGGCGATCGCCCCGAGCACGCCCATCACGCGCGACCGCCGCTCGGGCGGCACCACGTCGGCGACGACCGCGAGCAGCGTCGTGAACGTCATGCCGGCACCCAGCCCCTGCACCGCCCGGGATCCGACGAGCTCCGTCATCGACGTGCTGAGGCCCGCGCCGAGCGACCCGAGGAAGAACGTGGCGAGGGCGGCCAGGAGCATCGCCTTGCGGCCGAACATGTCCCCGAGCCGGCCGGCCAGCACCGTGCCGACGGCCATCGTGAGAAGGAACGCGGTGGCGATCCACGCGATGCGGTCGAAGCCGCCGAGGTCGCCCGCGATCGTGGGTGTCGCCGTCGCCGCGACGAGGCCGTCGAGCTGCACGGGGACGAGGGCGAGCACGAGGCTCACCATGATGAGGCCGAGGCGAGGAGCCGTGGCGGTGGGCGGTGCGGCTGCCGGTTCGGGTGGCGACGCGGGTGCGTCCTCGGGGCGGGTAGTGGGCATGACGATCCTCCGCTTGCTTGTCGGCCGGCTAGTTTCCTTGCCGGTCGGCAGGTAATCACCGTTCCTAGCCGGTCGTCAAGTAAGGTCTCTCAGGAGCACCACAGGACGACGGACGGAGGCGGCCGTGCCACGCGACGGCAGCAGCACGAGGGCGACCATCCTGCGCACCGCGATGCGCCGCTTCGTCGAGCAGGGGTACGACCGCACGTCGCTGCGCGAGATCGCCGAGGAGGTCGGCGTCACCAAGGCCGCCCTCTACTACCACTTCCGCACCAAGGACGACCTCGTCCGGGCCGCCATGGAGGACTTCACCGCCGAGCTGGACGCGCTCGTCGACGAGGTCGAGAACCTCCCGGCCGGGCCGGGCCGCAGCACCGCGTTCGTCGACGGGCTCCTCGCGCTCCTGCAGTCGGACGGCGCCTACGCGCTCCGCTTCGGCCAGGCGAACCCCACCGTCGTCGGGCGCAGGGACGAGGGGCACGGGCAGCTCGCGCTCCTGCGCCGCCTCCTCACCGCGCTCGCCGGGCCGTCACCCGCCCCCGAGGCCGCGCTCCGGGCGACCCTCGCCTACGGGGCGCTCATGGTGGGTGCGCTCGGCGGCCCGCTCATCGACCTCACCGGCGACGAGGAAGGGCTGCGCACCGCGGGACGCGCCGTCGCGCTCGACCTCCTCGCCCCGCTCGGGGACCTCGCGCGCTAGGTCAGCAGCGGGCGACGAGGCATCGCCGCGCTCAGCGACGTCCCCGCGGTCAGCGACGCTCGACGCGGACGCTGCGCTGCCCGAACCGGATCGTCGAGCCGGCCCGCACGGCCACCCGGGTCCCGGCCGGCAGGACCGCGCCCGACCCGTCCGGCCCCACGAGGACCGTGCCGTTCGTCGACCCGCGATCCATCAGCCACAGGTCGCCGTCGGGGGTCGGCCCGAACGCGAGGTGGACCTTCGAGATCGACCGCTCCGGGTCGTCGATCGCGACCACGTGCTCGACACCGTCCTCGGCGGCCGGGCTGCGACCCACGAGGCCGTCGCCGACGACGTCGAGCCGCTCCCCCGTGTCGAAGACGAGCCGCAGACCGGCCTGCACCGGGGGCGCTGCCGGGCTCGTCGGGCCTGCCGTTCCCCCCGGCCGGAGCCGGGTGTACTCGAGGTCGCCGAGGTCGGGTACCGGAGGGCGCTGATCGCGCGGGCCGTCGACCGCACGGTCGTCGTCGAGCCGGAGCTCACGCCGGCTCCGGACGGCCGGCGAACCCGACGACCTGGTCCCTTGCTCCGACGACCCCGGCAGCGGGCTCGCCTGCTGACCCTCCTGCAGCGGAGGCTGCGCATTCGCGCTCCCCTGCGGCGGAGGCGCCGACGAGGGGCTCCCCGGCGGCGGCCCTTGGATCAGCTCGGCGGGCGAGGGCGTGGCCGTGGCCGACGCCCCAGGGGCCGGGTCGTGGGCCGGCGCCGGCGGTGCGCCGATGACCCGGGGCGGGAGGACGGGCGCACCGGGCTGCGGACGAACGTCGGCCGGCACGTCGATCATCGGGGCCGGCGACGCGGCCTCGGGCAGCGGGACGGTCGGTGGCCGGACGCCCGGGGCGTGCGAGATCGGGACGAGCGGCACCGGTCCGGGCGCCACCGGCCAGGCCGCAGGCCCGGACTCCACCGAACCGGCCGCCGGCCCGGAGGTCACAGGTCCCGAGAGCGGTCCGGAGGTCACAGGTCCCGGGAGCGGCCCGGAGGTCACAGGTCCCGACTCCGCACGTCCGGAAGCCTCGGGGTACCCGCCGCCGGGATGACCGACGGCCCGCGCGACCGCCGTGTCCCACGCCGACGCCGGTGCGGGCACGCCGCCGGCAGCCAGCGGCACGTACGAGGTGCGCAGCACGAGCGTGCCGGCCAGCTTGTCGTGCCACCCGCGCTGCGAGGGCGTCTTGTCCCACACGCCCGAGACGACCACCACCCACTGCCCGACGAAGCACGCGAGCGCGCTGACGCCCACGACGAGCTGGCGCACCAGGATCGCCACGGGACCGGCGGGCCGGCCGGTCTGGACGGACACCACCCGGATGCCGAGCAGCGCGCTCCCGGCGGACGCGCCCGTGAACGACTCCGCCAGCCACTGCGCGACGGCGACCACGAGGCACAGCCCCGAGGGCAGGAGCAGGAGCGCGGCCGGGGCTCCGTCGGAGCCCGCTGCACCCGCGACCGCCCAGCCCACCAGGTACGCCGCGAGCAGCAGCAGCACGTCGACGGCGTACGCGAGCACGCGCCGGACGATCGGGGCGACGGCACCGGGCGCGACGACGAACTGCCCGCCACGCGCGGGCGCGACGCGGCGTGCGTCGGACGATCGAGTGCTCACGTCAGCCTCCGGGTCACGGTCGACGGGCAGGCCCGCGCGGTCATGGTGCCAGAGTCGCGGCGTCCCGCAGAGGGGCGTTCACCCGAGGTCCCCCGTCCGGCGCGCGAGCGCCGCCCGTCGGGAGCCGTCATGACGCCCGGTCGACCAGCGCGTCCGCGAACGACACCAGGGCGTCCTTGACCGGACCGGCGGGCAGCCCGTCGAGCTCGCGCACGGCCGCGTGGGCCGCCTCGACGGCCCGCGCACGGGTCTCGTCGACGACCGGGTGGGCACGCAGCGCGGCGACGGCCCGGGCGAGCGCGTCGTCCTCGGTGAGGTCGGCGTCGAGCAGGTCGAGAACCGCGAGGTCGTCGGGGGTCACGTCCGGGCCTGCGGCCCGCGCGCGCAGCAGCAGCGTCGGCATCGTCGGCACGCGGTCGCGCAGGTCGGTGCCCGGGGTCTTGCCGGAGACGTCGCCGTCGGACGTCAGGTCGAGCACGTCGTCGGCCAGCTGGAACGCGACGCCGATCCGCTCGCCGAACCCGGTCACGATCGCGACGGCGTCCGGCCGGCAGCCCGCGAACATCGCCCCGAACCGGGCCGACGTCGAGATGAGGGAGGCCGTCTTGTCGGACAGCACCTGGAGGTAGTGCGCGACCGGGTCGTCGCCCGGCCGGGGCCCGACGGTCTCGTGCAGCTGGCCGAGGCACAGGCGCTCGAACGTCGCGGCCTGGATGCGGACCGCCTCGGGTCCGAGCCCGGCCACCGTGGCGGACGCGCGCGCGAACAGCAGGTCGCCGGTGAGGATCGCGACGGAGTTGCCCCAGACCTCCTGCGCGGCGGGCGCTCCGCGACGCAGCGGGGCGGAGTCCATGACGTCGTCGTGGTACAGCGTGGCCAGGTGGGTCAGCTCGACGACCACGGCGGCGTCGAGGACCTCGCGCCGGGCGCCGTCGCCCAGCTCGGCGGCCAGGAGCGTCAGGAGCGGGCGCAGGCGCTTGCCGCCCGCGTTCACCAGGTGCCGGGACGCGTCGTGCGCGAGCGGGTCCGCGTGGGTCACCGCGTGGCGGAGCCGCTCCTCCACGAGGGCGAGCCGGGCCGTCAGCCGTTCCGCGAGGACGGGGTCCCCGAGCGGGATGGCGGTCGTCGTTGTCACGGGACGAACCTATCTTCCCCGCACGGCCTCCACGGACACGGGGCGCGGCGGGCCGCGCACGGACCTGCCGCCCGGAGGGCTCGCCGAGCGGCTCCTCCGGGCAGCGACCCGTACGTCACGGGAGGAACTGGGCGACGCCGCCGATCAGGTCGAGGAGCCAGGACGGCGCCACGCCGAGGATCACGGTGGTGGCGGCGCAGACCGCGATCGCGACCGCGGCGAACCCCTCCGTCCCGACGACGGTCGTGGTGGTCGTCGCCGCAGGCCGGACCTCCACGGCCGTGACCAGGGCGTTCGCCGGGACGTCCGACGACTCCGCGGCGGGCACGTCGAGCGGCAGCGCGGCCGCCGCGTCGGCGCCCTCCTCGACGGCCGCCACGGAGCCCGCGGGCTCCGTGAAGAACATCAGGACGATGATCCGCACGTAGAAGAACGCCGCGGCCGACGAGGACAGGACGCCGAGCAGCGCGAGCGGCCAGGCGCCGCCCTCGATCGCCGCCGAGAACACGGCGAACTTCCCCGCGAAGCCCGCCGTGAGCGGGATGCCCGCGAACGACAGCAGGAACAGCGCGAACACGAGCGCGAGGGCCGGGTTGGACCGCCCGAGGCCCGCCCACTGCGACAGGTGCGTGGCCTCGCCGAGGATCACCCCGCTCGACCCGTCGGACGGGACGCTGCGCTCACGGACGAGCCAGACGACCCCGAACGCGCCGATCGTCGCGGCACCGTAGACGAACAGGTAGAACAGCACGCCCGTGAGGCCGGCCTGGTTGAGCGCGACGACGCCCGTGAGGATGAACCCGGCGTGCGCGATCGACGAGTAGCCGAGCACGCGCTTCATGTCCGTCTGCACGAGGGCGCCGACGGTGCCGACGACCATCGTGAGGATCGTGACGGTCCACAGCACCACGCTGAGGTCCCAGTCGAGACCGGGCAGGACCACGTACACGATCCGCAGGAGAGCGCCGAACGCGGCCACCTTGGTACAGGCCGCCATGAAGCCGGTGATCGGCGTCGGCGCACCCTGGTAGACGTCCGGCGTCCACGTGTGGAACGGGGCCGCGCCCACCTTGAACAGCAGGCCCGCGAGGATCAGCACCGACCCCACGAGCAGCAGCCCGTCGAGCCCGCCCGCCTCCTGCGTCGCCACGGCGATCTCCGAGTACCGCAGCGAGCCGCTGTACCCGTACACGAGGGCGATGCCGAAGAGCATGAGGGCCGAGGTGAACGCGCCCAGCAGGAAGTACTTCATCGACGCCTCCTGCGAGAGCAGGCGACGACGGCGGGCCATGCCGGTGAGCAGGTAGAGCGGGAGCGAGAGCACCTCGAGGGCGACGAACAGCGTGAGCAGGTCGCCCGCCGCCGGGAAGATCAGCATGCCGCCGGTCGCGAACAGCAGGAGCGGGTAGATCTCCGTCTGCTGGACGCCCTTGCGGCGCGCGAGCTCCTCGTAGTCCGAGCCCGGGATGGACGACGCGGACGGCGCGAACGCGTCCTCGCCGGTCTCGGTGCGGTCGACGACCACGAGCAGGGCCAGCAGCGCGAGCAGCGCGAGCGTGCCCTGCAGCACGAGCGTCGGCCCGTCGACGACCAGCGAGCCGCCCAGCACGGCGGTGCCGCCGTCGTCGGCCACGCCGCTCCACAGCGCGGCCACCGCGACGAGCGCCCCCGCGAGCGCGACGACGGCCAGCGCGAGCTGGACGGTACGCCGCCGGGCGGCGGGCACGAAGGCCTCGACGAGCACCCCCACGACCGCCGCGAGCAGCACGATCAGCACCGGGCTGAGCTGGGCCCACTCGACGGTGGGTGCGGTGAAGTCGCTCACTGGTCACTCCCTTCCACGGCCGCGGCGGACGCCGGGACGTCCGTCACGCCGACCTGCTCGAGCGTGACCTGCGCGGGTGCCCGGACGAGGTCCAGGGCCGGGCCGGGCAGGAAGCCGAAGACGACCATGAGGGCCAGCAGCGGCGCGACCGCCCACTTCTCCCGGCCGACGAGGTCGGGCGTGGTCGCGAGCTCGTCGCGCACCGGCCCGGTGAAGATCCGCTGGTACGTCCACAGCACGTAGATCGCCGCGAGCACCACCCCGAGGCTCGCCACGACCGACGCCGCCGGGTGCCGGGCGAACGTGCCCACGAGCACGAGGATCTCGCTGACGAACGTCGACAGACCGGGCAGCGACAGGGCCGAGAGGCCCGCGACCAGGAAGAAGCCCGCCAGGACGGGGACCACCTTCTGCAGCCCGCCGAAGTCGGCGATCTGCTGCGACCCTCGTCGGGCCACCAGGTAGCCCGCGACGAGGAACAGCGCCCCCGTCGAGAGCCCGTGGTTGACCATGTAGAACGACGAGCCGGCGATCGACGTCGACGTGAACGCGAAGATGCCGAGCACGATGAACCCGAAGTGCGACACCGACGTGTAGGCGATGAGCCGCATGAGGTCCTTCTGCCCGATCGCGAGCAGCGCCCCGTACAGGATCGACACCAGGGCCAGCGCGATGACGACCGGCGCCGCCCAGCGGGACGCCGACGGGAACAGCGGCAGGCACAGCGTGAGCATCCCGAACGTACCGACCTTGTCGAGCACGCCGACGAGCAGCGTCGAGGTGCCGACGGGGGCCTGCTCGGCCGCGTCGGGCAGCCACGTGTGCACGGGGAACATCGGCGCCTTGATGGCGAACGCCAGGAAGAACGCGAGGAACAGCCACTTCTCGAGCGTCGGGTCGATGGTCAGGCCCGTGAGGTTCTCGGTGAGGAAGCCCTGCGGGCCGCCCGGTCCCTGCTGGTACACGCCGATGACGGCGACGAGCATGATGAGCCCGCCCGCCAGGCCGAAGAGCAGGAACTTCACGGCCGCGTACCGCCGCTGGGCGCCGCCGAACCCGCCGATCATGAAGTAGACGGGGATGAGCATCGCCTCGAACAGGACGTAGAAGAAGAACACGTCCCGCGCGGAGAACACCGCGACGATGAAGGCCTCGAGCACCAGCACGAGGGCCAGGTAGCGCCGCAGCCGGTCCGTGGGCGCCGTCGTCGAGCCCTGCTCCCGCCAGGCGGCGAGGACCACGAGGGGCACGAGCAGCACCGACATGAGGATCAGCGACAGGCCGACGCCGTCGACGCCCACCGCGTAGGAGACCCCGAAGGCGGGGATCCAGCCGTGCGTCTCGACGAGCTGGTACGTCTGCGCGGACGACGTGTCGAACGCGAGCAGCGCCCCCACGGCGAGCAGCAGCTCGGCGATCGCGACGCCGAGGGCGACCGCGCGGGTGCGGCCGCGCAGCGAGGAAGGCAGCACCCAGAGCGCGACCGCACCGAGCAGCGGCAGCACGATCAGGGCGGTCAGCCAGGGGAAGGAGGACGACATCGTGGGCTGGGCTCCTTCAGCTCTGGGTGGCCAGGACGACGACGACGAGGACGACGAGGCCGAGCAGCATGGTCGCGGCGTAGGACCGGACGAACCCGGTCTGCAGCTTGCGGGTGATCTCGCCGAGGCCGATCTGCGACCGGGCGATGCCGGTGACGGCACCGTCGACCACGGCCCGGTCCGCGAACACGAGCGACCGGGTCAGCGCCTGGCCGGGCTCGACGAGCGCGACGTCGTTGACGGTGTCCTGGTAGAGGTCCACGCGGGCGGCCCGGGTGAGGGCCGTGCCGAGCGGCGGAACGACCGGGACGGTCGAGGCGGCGTAGCGCCGGTAGGCGATCACGGTGCCGACGACGACGACGCCGAGGGTCAGAGTCACCAGGGCCCACACCGGCAGCACCGGCTCCTCGTGCTCCGCGTGCCCGGTGACCGGCTCGAGCCACGTCACGAAGCGCCCGCCGAGCGACAGGAACAGGCCGATGAACACCGACCCGACCGCGAGGATGATCATCGGCCACGTCATGAGCCGCGGGGACTCGTGCGGGTGCTGCGGGGTGCCGTCGGCCTTGGCCGACCACCGCCGCTCCCCCTCGAACGTCATGAAGAACAGCCGCGACATGTAGAACGCGGTGATCCCGGCACCCAGGAGCGTCACCGTGCCGAACACCCACGCGCGCCACTCGGCGCCGTCGACGGGCATGAACGCGGCCTCGATGATCTTGTCCTTGCTGAAGAAGCCCGAGAACGGCGGGATGCCGAGGATCGCGAGCCAGCCGGCCATGAACGTCAGCCAGGTGATCTTCATGTACCGGGCCAGCCCGCCGAACCGGCGCATGTCGACCTGGTTGTCCATGCCGTGCATCACGGAGCCGGCGCCGAGGAACATCCCGGCCTTGAAGAAGCCGTGCGTGACGAGGTGGAAGATCGCGAACGCGTACCCGACGGGCCCGAGGCCCGCCGCGAGGATCATGTAGCCGATCTGCGACATCGTCGAGGCGGCGAGCGCCTTCTTGATGTCGTCCTTCGCGCAGCCGACGATCGCTCCGAACAGCAGGGTGATCGCGCCGACGATCACGACGACGAGCTGCGCGGTCGGCGCCTCGTTCATGATCGGGGCGCTGCGCACGATGAGGTACACGCCCGCGGTCACCATGGTGGCGGCGTGGATGAGGGCCGACACCGGCGTGGGGCCGGCCATCGCGTCGCCGAGCCAGGACTGCAGCGGGAACTGCGCCGACTTGCCGCACGCGGCGAGCAGCAGCATCAGCCCGATGGCCGTCGCCACCCCCTCGCTCACGTGCGCGGACTGCTCGCCGAGCACGTCGAGGAACGCGACCGAGCCGAAGTTCGCGAACATCAGGCCGAGCGCGATGATCAGGCCCAGGTCGCCGATACGGTTCGCGACGAACGCCTTCTTCGCCGCCACCGCGTACTCCGTGCGGTAGTTCCAGAACCCGATGAGCAGGTACGACGCGAGCCCGACGCCCTCCCAGCCGACGAACAGCAAGAGGTAGCTGTTGGCGAGCACGAGCGTGAGCATCGCCGCGATGAACAGGTTGAGGTACGCGAAGAACCGGCGCCGGTCCACGTCGTGCTCCATGTACGCCACGGAGTAGACGTGGATCAGGGTGCCGACGAACGTGATCAGCAGCACGAACGTCATCGACAGCGGGTCGATGCGGATGCCCGCGTCGACCTGGAAGGCCCCCGCGTCGATCCAGCTCCGCACGCTCAGGTCGAGCACCCGCTGGTCGGCCGGCCGGCCCAGCAGGGCCGCGAACACGACCGCGCCGAAGACGAACGACAGCGCCGAGGCCGCGACGCCGAGCCAGTGCCCCCACCGGTCCGTGCGACGGCCGCCGAGCAGCAGCACGGCCGCGCCGAGGACCGGGATGCCGATCAGGGCCGGGCCGACGAGGAAGATCCCGCCGCTCACCGGCTCCGCGGCAGGTCCGATGGAGGCTGCGGGCAGGCTCGCAGCCAGGGTGGTCAGGGTGTGCACGGGGCCGCCCCTCAGCTCTTCAGGAGGTTCACGTCGTCGACCGAGGCCGACCGGCGGGTACGGAAGATCGCCACGATGATCGCGAGACCGACGACGACCTCGGCGGCGGCCACGACCATGACGAAGAACGCGAGCACCTGGCCGGTGAGCGTGCCGTGGATCCGGGAGAACGTCACGAGCAGCAGGTTCGTGGCGTTGAGCATGAGCTCGACGCCCATGAACACGATGATCGCGTTCCGGCGCAGCAGCACCGTCGTCGCGCCGATCGAGAACAGGATCGTCGCCAGCACGAGGTAGTGGGTCAGGCTCATGCGTGCTCCTCCTGGCTCTCGGCACCGGCCGTGGCCGCACCGGGCTGGGGCGCGCCGTGACGCCCTGCCCCCGGGTCGGCCGCGGACGGGGGTTCGTCCGGGACCGACGAGCCAGGGGTCACGACCGGCCGGTCGGCACCGCCGCCGGCCAGCACGCGGTCGATGCGCGCCGCGTACTCGCGCGCGTCCGCCTCCTGGCCGCGGATGCGCAGCACGCGGGGCACCGAGTGCTCCAGCGGCCGCCCGTCGGGCCCGAGCGCGGGCACGTCCATGGCGTTGTGCTTCGCGTACACGCCCGGGGCCGGCAGCGGGGTGAGCACGCTCCCCGAGGCGACGCGCGCGTCCGCCCGCTCCTTCTGGCCGACGTGCGGCGATAGCCGCCCGCGGTGCGTCAGGACCAGGGCGCCGAGCGCGGCGGTGACCAGCAGGGCGCCGACGACCTCGAACGCGAACACGTAGCTGCCGAACACGAGGTGCGCGATGGCCGTCGGGTTGGACCCGCCGTTCGCCTGCTCGAGCCCGCTCGGCCGGCCGTAGGTCGCGCGCCCGACGACGCCGGCGAGCACGACCGCGAGACCGCTGCCCGCGAGCAGGCCGATCCAGCGCTGCCCGCGGATGGTCTCCACGAGCGAGTCGGACGCGTCGACGCCGACGAGCATGAGGACGAACAGGAACAGCATCATCACGGCGCCGGTGTAGACGACCACCTGCACGACGCCGAGGAACACGGCGTCCTGCGCCACGTAGAGGAACGCCAGCGAGATCATCACCACGACCACCGCGAGGGCGGCGTGCACGGCCTTCTTCGCGAAGAGCAGCCCGAGGGCCGCGAGCACCATGATCGGCCCGAGCGTCCAGAACAGGACCGCCTCGGCGGTCGTCGTGGTCCCCGCGTCGGTGAGGGACGTGTGGAGCGCGCTCATCGGGTGCCCTGCTTCGTGGCGGCCGCCACCGTCGCCGCCATGACCGCCGCGGTCGGGGCCAGCTCGTTCGCCACGTCGAGACCGGCGCCGCCCGGCAGCGTCGGGTCGTCCGGCCGGTGCTCCGCGACCCAGGCACGCTGCGCGTCCGTCGCGTGCGTGACCTCGCCGCGGTAGTACTCGGTGTCCGTCGTCCCCTCGACCATCGGGTGCGGCGAGGCGAGCATCCCCTCGCGCATCGGCGCCAGCAGGTCGTCCTTCTCCCAGATCATCCCCGCGCGCGTGGGGCCCGCGAGCTCGTACTCGTTGGTCATCGTGAGCGCCCGGGTGGGGCACGCCTCGATGCACAGGCCGCAGAAGATGCAGCGCAGGTAGTTGATCTGGTAGACGCGGCCGTACCGCTCCCCCGGGCTGAACTGCTCGTCCGGGGTGTTGTCGCCGCCCTCGACGTAGATCGCGTCCGCCGGGCACGCCCACGCGCACAGCTCGCAGCCGATGCACTTCTCCAGGCCGTCCGCGTACCGGTTGAGCTGGTGGCGGCCGTGGTAGCGGGGCTTGGCCGGGACCTTCTCCGACGGGTACTGCTCGGTGACGGTCTTGCGGAACATGTTCGAGAGCGTCACCCCGAAGCCGCCGACCGGCGCGAGCAGCTCGCCGAGGCCGGTGCGCGGCTCGATCATCGAGCGGTAGCCCTCCGGAGCGGGCGTCGCGACCTCGCCGCCGCGGGGGCGCGGGGCGACCGCCTTCGACGGCTGCCCGGCGGGTGCGCCCTTGCCGGCGGCCTTCCCGGCGGGCGTCGCGGCGGCCTTGGCGGGAGCAGCCTTGCCGGCGGGCGTGGGCTTCCGGGCGGGCTTGGGCTTGTCAGCCACCGTGCACCTCCTGGGTGACCTGGGGGACGTCGGTTCCGGCGTCGTTCGTCGACACGGCCGCGAGGCCGGATGCGGCCTCCGCCTGCCGCTGCTTGCGCGGCGAGGGCGGCAGCACCTGCCCGGGCAGCGGGGGCACCGGGTAGCCACCCGCGAACGGGTCGATGACCTCGGGGCCGGGTGGTCGCCTCGGGCCGGTCGGCCGCTTCTTCTCGGGGATCGCGAACGACACGAGCAGCCCCAGCAGCACCACGCCCGCGAGCACGAAGAGCGTGGTCCGCAGGTCGAGCCCGGAGAACTGCCGCACGCCCTGCACGACCGCCACGCAGACGACCCAGACGAGCGCTGCCGGGATGAGCACCTTCCAGCCGAGCTTCATGAACTGGTCGTAGCGGAACCGCAGCACCGAGCCGCGGATCCACACGAACAGGAACATGAAGAACCAGAGCTTGGCGAGGAACCACAGCACCGGCCACCAGCCGGTGTTGAACATCCCGTCGTTGATCGCGGAGATCGGCCACGGCGCGCGCCAGCCGCCGAAGAACAGCGTGGTCGCGACGGCCGAGACGTTGAGCATGTTGATGTACTCGGCGAGGAAGAACCACGCGAACTTCATCGACGAGTACTCGGTCATGTACCCGGACACGAGCTCGCCCTCGGCCTCGGGGAGGTCGAACGGGAGCCGGTTCGTCTCGCCCACCATCGAGATGATGTAGATGACGAACGCGGGCAGCAGCGGCAGGAACCACCAGACCTGCGTCTGCGAGGACACGATCTGCGACGTCGACATCGACCCGGCGAGGATGAACACGCTCACCAGGGACAGGCCCATCGCCAGCTCGTAGGAGATGACCTGCGCCGTGGACCGCACCCCGCCGAGCAGCGGGTAGGTCGAGTTCGACGACCAGCCGCCGAGCACGATCCCGTACACGCCGACCGACGCGCACGCGAGGATGTACAGCACCGCGACCGGGAAGTCGGTGAGCTGCAGCGGCGTGATGTGGCCGAACAGGTTCACCTCGGGCCCGAGCGGGATGACGGCGAACGTCAGGAGCGAGCAGAACACGGCGATCATCGGCGCGACGATGTAGACGAGCTTGTCGGCCGCCTTGACCGTCACGTCCTCCTTGACCAGCAGCTTCATCGCGTCGGCGAGCGACTGCAGGAGGCCGAAGGGGCCGTGCACGTTCGGTCCGGGCCGGACCTGCATGCGGGCGACGACCTTGCGCTCGAACAGGATCGCGATCAGCACGCTCGTCAGCAGGAACACGATGATGGCGACGGCCTTGATGACCCAGATCCACCAGGTGTCCTGGCTGAAGTCGGCCGTCACGGGCGCCACGGCACCGCTCTCGGCGAACAGCAGCGGGCTCATGCGCGGACCTCCTCGTCGCGACCAGGTGCATCCTCGTCGCCGCCACCGTGACCGGTCGCGACGTCGCGCGGCGCGGCGGCGATCCGGACGAGGTCGCCGGCGTCGGCGTGCAGGACGTCCCGCACGGCACTGCCGACCGAGTTCGTCGGGAGCCAGACCACGAGGCCGGGCATCTCCGTGACCGCGACCGGCAGCGTGATCGTCCCGGCGTCGGTCGACACCGCGACCGCGTCGCCGTCGCCGAGCCCGAGGTGCTCGGCCGTCCCTGGCGACAGGCGCGCGACGGCCCGCTTCGCGGTGCCCGCGAGGAACGGCTCGCCGGTCTGCAGCCGGCCGGCGTCGAGCAGCTGGTGCCAGGTCGCGAGGACCGCCTCCCCGGGCGCGACGGCGGGCGGCTCGGGGGCGTCGACGGCGGGTGCCTCCACCCGCGCGCCGTCCCAGCCGCCCAGCTGGTCGAGCTCGGCGTGCACGGCCTCGAGCGAGCCGAGCCCGAGCTCGACGCCGAGCGCGTCCGCGAGCCGGTCGAGCACCCGGTGGTCGGCCAGCGCGCGGGACACGAGCGCCTGCGGGAACGGCCGCGGACGGCCCTCCCAGGTGACGAACGTGCCGCCCTTCTCGACGGGCGGCGCGACCGGGAGGACGACGTCCGCGAGGTCGGTGACCTCGGAACGCCGGACCTCGAGCGACACCACGAACGGCACCCTGGCGAGCGCCGCGCGGGCGAGCGCCGGGTCGGGCAGGTCCGCGAGCTCCAGGCCGCCGACGACGAGGCCCCCGAGGCGGCCGGCTGCGGCGTCGGCGAGGATCTCGCCGGTCGACCGCCCGGGCGTCTCGGGCAGGTGCTCGACGCCCCAGACCGCGGCGATGTCGACGCGGGCCGCGGAGTCCGCCACCGGCCGGCCGCCGGGCAGGAGCGTCGGCAGGAGGCCCACCTCGACGGCGGCCCGCTCGCCGACGCGACGCGGGACCCAGGCGAGGCGCGCACCGGTGCGGGCCGCGAGCCGCAGCGCCGCCGAGTAGGCACCCGGTGCGGACGCGAGCCGCTCGCCGACCAGGACGAGCGCGCCCTCGGTCCCGAGGGCCGCGGCGGCGTCCTTCAGGAGGTCGTCGAGCGCGCCGTCGACGATGCCGTCGAGCACCTCGGCCTCGGTGCCGGGCGCGGCGGCCAGCAGCGTGCCGGAGAGCCGCTGCAGCCCACGGCTGGCCAGCGGCGCGACCGACAGCACGCGCGTGCGGTTCTTCACGACCGCGGAGCGCAGCCGCAGGAAGGCGATGCCCGCCTCCTCCTCGGCCTCGAGGCCCACGAGCAGCACCGCCGGCGCCGTGTCGAGGTCCGCGAACGTGACCTCGAGCGTGCGTCCCGCGACGTGGTGGCCGAGGAACGCCTCCTCCTCGGCCGAGTGCGGGCGCGCGCGGCCGTCGACGTCGTTGGTGTCGAGCGCGACCCGGGCGAGCTTGGAGTACGCGTACGCGTCCTCGAGCGTGAGCCGGCCGCCGGCGAGCACGGCCACGCCGACCGCGGTCTCACGCGGGTCGACCGGCGCCTGCGCGCCGAGGAGCCCGGCAGCCGCGACGTCGAGCGCCTCGACCCACGAGGTGGGCTCGAGCTCGCCGCGTGTGCCGTCGGCGTTGCGGGTGCGGACGAGCGGCGTCGTGATGCGGTCCGGCGCGGACTGCCACGTGAACGCGAACCGGTCCTTGTCGGTGACCCACTCGTGGTTCACCGTGGGGTCGTCGCCCGCGAGGCGGCGCAGCACCACGCCGCGGCGGTGGTCCACGCGGATCGCCGAGCCCTGGGAGTCGTGCTCCGCGATCCCGGGCGTCGACACCAGGTCGAACGGTCGGGACCGGAACCGGTACGCGGCGCTCGTGAGGGCGCCGACCGGGCAGATCTGCACGGTGTTGCCCGAGAAGTAGGACGCGAACGGGCGACCCGTGGTGTCCTGCGTCGCGGCGCCGGTGGGCACCTCGCCCTCGAAGCCGAGCACCTCGGTGTCGAACGCGCCGATCTGCTGGTGCGCGCCGCGCTTCTGCAGGTCGATCCAGACGTCGCCCGCGACCTCCTCGGAGAACCGCGTGCAGCGCTGGCACAGCACGCACCGCTCCCGGTCGAGCAGGATCTGCGTCGAGACGCTGATCGGCTTCGGGAACGTCCGCTTGACGTCGACGAACCGGGTGGTCGCCCGGCCGTTGGACATCGCCTGGTTCTGCAGCGGGCACTCGCCGCCCTTGTCGCAGACCGGGCAGTCGAGCGGGTGGTTCACGAGCAGCAGCTCCATGACGCCCTGCTGCGCCTTGTCCGCCTCGGGAGACGTGTGCTGCGTCCGGACCTGCATCCCGGGCGTGGCCTCGAGCGTGCAGGAGGCCTGCGGCTTCGGCATCTTCGCGAGGCTGCCGTCACGGCCGGGCGCCCACACCTCGACGAGGCACTGGCGACAGGCACCCGCGGGCGCGAGCAGCGGGTGGTCGCAGAACCGCGGGATCTGGATGCCCAGCTCCTCGGCGGCGCGGATGACGAGCGTGCCCTTCGGCACGGCCGTCTCGAGGCCGTCGATGCTGAACGTGACCGTGTCGGCCGGAGCGGCCGGCCGCTCGACGGGGGCCGCAGGAACCAGTGGCGTCGTGGCGCCGACCTGCGGCGACGTGATCGTCATGCGTGCACCCCCGCGAGCTGCGCACCGCTGTGGCGGGGCGTGTAGGCGAACAGCGAGCTGCGCTCCGGCGGGAACAGCACGTCGGCCGGCGTGTGGGTGCCCGCCTCGAACTCGTCCCGGAAGTACTGGATGGCCGACGTGATCGGGCTCGTCGCGCCGTCGCCGAGCGCGCAGAACGCCCGGCCCAGGATGTTGTCGCACAGGTCCAGCAGCAGGTCGATGTCGGCGCTCGTGCCGCGACCGGCCTCGAGGCGCTGGAGCACCTGGAACAGCCAGTACGTGCCCTCGCGGCACGGCGTGCACTTGCCGCACGACTCGTGCTTGTAGAACTCCGTCCAGCGCGTCACCGCACGGACCACCGAGGTCGTCTCGTCGAAGATCTGCAGCGCGCGCGTGCCGAGCATCGACCCCGCGGCCCCGACGGACTCGTAGTCCAGCGGGACGTCGAGGTGCTCGGCCGTGAAGATCGGCGTCGACGAGCCGCCCGGGGTCCAGAACTTGAGCTCGTGCCCCTCGCGGATGCCGCCGGCCATGTCGAGCAGCTCGCGCAGCGTGATGCCGAGCGGCGCCTCGTACTGGCCGGGGCGCGTCACGTGGCCGGACAGGCTGAACAGGCCGTGGCCCGTGGACCGCTCGGTGCCCATCTGCTTGAACCAGTCCGCGCCGCCGACGACGATGCCGGGCACCGACGCGATCGACTCGACGTTGTTCACGACCGTCGGCCGCGCGTACAGGCCCGCGACGGCCGGGAACGGGGGCTTGAGCCGCGGCTGGCCGCGCAGCCCCTCGAGCGAGTCGAGGAGCGCGGTCTCCTCGCCGCAGATGTACGCGCCCGCACCGGAGTGCAGGGTGATGTCGAGGTCGAAGCCCGAGCCGAGGATGTCCTTCCCCAGGTACCCGGCCGCGTACGCCTCCTCGATCGACTTCAGCAGGCGGCGGTACACGTGCAGCACCTCGCCGCGCACGTAGACGAACGCGTGGTGGCAGCCGATCGCGTACGAGGTGATGATCATGCCCTCGATGAGGTGCTGCGGGCTGGCCATCATGAGCGGGATGTCCTTGCAGGTCCCCGGCTCGGACTCGTCCGCGTTGACGACGAGGTAGCGCGGGCCGCCGTCGGGCGCGGGCAGGAAGCCCCACTTCATGCCCGTCGGGAAGCCGGCACCGCCACGCCCCCGCAGACCGGAGTCCTTGACCATCGTCACGACGTCGCCGGCCTGCATCGCGAGCGCGCGACGCAGCCCGCGGTAGCCGCCGTTGTCCTCGTAGGTGGCGAGCGTCCAGGACCGGTCCTTGTCCCAGACGTCCGTGAGCACCGGTGCCAGGGTCGTCGCCATCACGACTCCTTCGCGTCGTCGGACTGCTGCTTCGTCTCCTGCTGCGCAGGCGACACGTCACCCTCGGTCGTCTCCGGGCGCTCGGCGCTCGACTGCTCGCCGCCCGGCTTGGGGGCGTGCGAGCCGCCGGGTGCGCCGGCCTTCGCCGTCCGGGTGCCCTTCGTCGGCTCGGCGGTCGCGGGCGCCTCGGCGGCCGGGGTCTTCGCGGCCGGGGCCTTCGCGGCCGGGGCCTTCGGCGCGACGGGCCGCTCGGCGACCGGCCTGCCGGCGTCCTCGCCGCCCGGGAACGGCGGCGCCTCCCAGCCGTTCTCGCGCGCCAGCACCGTGCCGGCCAGCGTCGGGGCACCGGCCCCGACGCCCTCGTCCGCGCGGCCGTCGCCGAAACCGGCGAGCACGCGGGACATCTCCTTGAACGTGCACACGCTCTCGGCGCCCCGCGTCGGCGTCACCGGCCGCCCGGCCGTGAGCTCGTCGGCGAGGGCCACGGCCGAGTCGGGCGTCTGGTTGTCGAAGAACTCCCAGTTGACCATCACGACGGGCGCGTAGTCGCAGGCGGCGTTGCACTCGACGCGCTCGAGCGTGATCGACCCGTCCTGCGTCGTCTCGTCGTGCCCGACGCCCAGGTGCTCGGAGAGCTCCTCCCAGATGGCGTCGCCGCCCATGATCGCGCACAGCGTGTTGGTGCAGACGCCGACCGTGTACGTGCCGTTGGGGTGGCGCTTGTACTGCGTGTAGAACGTCGCGACCGCGGACACCTCGGCGGTCGTCAGCCCCAGCTCGGACGCGCAGAACGCGATGCCGCGCGGGCTGACGTAGCCGTCCTCGGACTGCACGAGGTGCAGCATCGGCAGCAGCGCCGAGCGCTCCTGCGGGTACCGGGCCTTGATGGCCGCGGCGTCCGCCGACAGCCGGGCACGCGTCTGGTCGTCGTACCCCGCTCGGTGGGTCTGCCCGTTGGTCCGGGCCACCGGAACCTGCTCGACCGACATCAGCGGTCCACCCCTCCCAGCACCGGGTCGAGCGACGCGACGGCGACGACGACGTCGGCCACCTGCCCGCCCTCGCACATGATCGACGTGGCCTGCAGGTTGTTGAACGACGGGTCTCGGAAGTGGGCGCGGTACGGGCGCGTGCCGCCGTCGGACACCAGGTGCACGCCGAGCTCGCCGCGCGGGTGCTCGACGGACTGGAACACCTGGCCGGCCGGCACCCGGAAGCCCTCGGTCACCAGCTTGAAGTGGTGGATCAGGGCCTCCATCGAGGTGCCCATGATCTCCCGGATGTGGTCGAGCGAGTTGCCCATGCCGTCGCTGCCGATGGCGAGCTGCGCGGGCCACGCGACCTTCTTGTCGGCCACCATCACCGGCTGCCCGGTGGTGAGCTGCAGGCGGTCGAGCGTCTGCTCGACGATCCGCATCGACTGGTAGCACTCCTCCATCCGCAGCACCACGCGCGACCAGGAGTCTGCGGCGTCCGCCACCGGGACGTCGAAGTCGTACGTCTCGTACCCGCAGTACGGCGCTGCCTTGCGCACGTCGTACGGCAGGCCCGCCGAGCGGAGCACCGGGCCCGTGATGCCGAGGGCCATGCAGCCGGACAGGCCGAGGTAGCCGACGTCCTTGAGCCGCAGGTGCAGGATCGGGTTCGCCATCATGAGGTCCTCGAGCTGGCGCAGGTAGTGCCGCACCGAGGCGAGGGTCTCCCGGATGGTGTCGATCGCCCCGGGCGGGATGTCCTGGGCGACGCCGCCGGGCCGGATGAACGCGTGGTTCATGCGCAGGCCCGTGATGAGCTCGAAGACCTTGAGGATCTCCTCGCGGGCCGTGAAGCCCACGGTCATGATCGTCGTGGCGCCCAGCTCGTTGCCGCCCGTCGCGAGGCAGACGAGGTGCGACGTGATCCGGTTGAGCTCCATGAGCAGCACCCGGATGACGGTGGCCCGCTCCGGGACGTCGTCGGTGATGCCGAGCAGCTTCTCGACCGCGAGGCAGTACGCCGCCTCCTGGAACAGCGGCGCGACGTAGTCCATGCGGGTGCAGAACGTCACGCCCTGGGTCCAGGTGCGGAACTCCATGTTCTTCTCGATGCCGGTGTGCAGGTAGCCGATGCCCGCGCGGGCCTCGGTCACCGTCTCGCCGTCGATCTCGAGCATCAGCCGGAGCACGCCGTGGGTCGACGGGTGCTGCGGGCCCATGTTGACGACGATGCGCTCCTCGCCGAGCCGCGCCGCCTCCTCGGCGATGTCCGACCAGTCGCCGCCGGACGCCTCGAACAGGGGCAGCCCGCTGGCCTCGCTGTCGGAGACCGGACGCGTGGAGTGGGGGGTGGTGGTGCTCATGAGTAGGACCTCCGCTGGTCCGGGGGCGGCACGGTGGCGCCCTTGTACTCGACCGGGATGCCGCCGAGGGGGTAGTCCTTGCGCTGCGGGTGGCCGGGCCAGTCGTCGGGCATCTCGATGCGCGCCAGGGCCGGGTGGCCGTCGAACACGAGCCCGAAGAAGTCGTAGGTCTCGCGCTCGTGCCAGTCGTTCGCCGGGTACACCGACGTGGTCGACGGGATGTGCGGGTCGTCGTCGGGCGCCGTGACCTCGAACCGCAGGCGGCGGCCGTGCGTCACCGAGACCACGTGGTAGACGGCGTGCAGCTCGCGCCCGGTCTCGTGCGGGTAGTGCACACCGCTGACGCCGAGGCTGAGCTCGAACCGCAGGTCCGGGTCGTCGCGCAGCGCCTGGGCGACGGCCACGACGTGCTCCCGGGCGACGTGCAGCGTGAGCTCCTCGCGGTCGACCACCACGGACTCGACCGCGGCCGCGAAGCCCGTGCCGTTCTCGTCGAGGACCTCGGTGAGCACGTCGACGACCTCGTCGAACCAGCCGCCGTAGGGGCGCTCGCTCGGCCCGGGCAGCAGCACCGGGACGACGAGCCCGCCGTACCCGGACGTGTCGCCCGTGCCGTGCGCGCCGAACATGCCGGTGCGGACGCCGACCACCTCGAGCGGCGTGCGCGCCGCCGGGACGTGCTGTCCGCCCGCCTCGAGCGCCGCGGCGGTCGTGGACTGCGCACCCGTCGTGGCCTCGCCGGGCTTCACGGCGTCGGCGGCGTCCTTCTTGGTCGCGTCGTCGCTCACCGCAGCAGCCCCGTCATGTGGTGCGTCGGCGTGGCCGCGAGGGCAGCGGCCTCCGCAGCGGCGACGGCCTCGGCCCGGTTCACGCCGAGCGGGCTGTTCTGGATCTGGTCGTGGAGCGCGAGGATCGCGTTGATGAGCATCTCCGGCCGCGGCGGGCACCCGGGCAGGTAGATGTCGACGGGGACGATGTGGTCGACGCCCTGCACGATCGCGTAGTTGTTGAACATGCCGCCGCTGGACGCGCACACGCCCATCGACAGGACCCACTTGGGCTCGGACATCTGGTCGTAGACCTGCCGCACCACAGGGGCCATCTTCTGGCTCACGCGGCCGGCCACGATCATCAGGTCGGACTGGCGCGGCGAGGCGCGGAACACCTCCATGCCGAACCGCGACAGGTCGTACCGCGGGGCGCCGGCGGCCATCATCTCGATCGCGCAGCACGCGAGGCCGAACGTGACCGGCCACAGCGACGCCTTGCGGAAGTAGCCGACCAGGTCCTCGACCGTCGTCAGCAGGAATCCCGAGGGTGCTTCCTCGATACCCATGTCAGTCCTCCCCTCGCGTGCTGCCGGTCCGTGCCCTCTGCCCAGCCGTCAGTCCCACTCGAAGCCACCCCGCCGCCACTCGTAGACGAACGGGACCGTGATGATCACGAGGAACGCGAGCATCGCGACGAGCCCGAACACGGCCAGGTCCGCGAAGCTCACGGCCCACGGGTAGAGGAAGACGACCTCGATGTCGAAGACGATGAACGTCATCGCGACCAGGTAGTACTTGATCGGGAAGCGCCCGCCGCCCACCGCGTGCGGCGTCGGCTGGATGCCGCACTCGTAGGCCTCGAGCTTCGCGCGGTTGTACCGCTTCGGGCCGATGATCGCGCTGGAGCCGACCCCGCCGAGCGCGAGCACGGCGGCGACGGCCATCAGCACGAGCAGCGGCACGTACGGGTTGCTCATCGTGCGACTCTCCTCTTCCTCGAGGTTGGCCCGGCGGGCCTGGGGGTGGTGCGGGGGCGATCTCGGGTCGGTGCGTCCGGTCTAGGCGTCCGGGGCGATCCGGGCCAGCCCGGCGATGACCCTGTCGATCAGGTCGCCGCCGCGTGGCTCGTAGCAGTCGGACAGGAGCTTGAGCACGAACTGCATGATCAGCGGGCGGGGCAGCCCGTACCGGGTGAGCAGCCGCATGACCTGCGGGTGCTCGATGATCCGGACGAACTGGCGGCCGAGCGTGTAGTAGCCGCCGAGGTCGTCCTTCATCCGGCGCTCGTACGTCGCGAACGCCCGCTCGCGCCCGGCGGCCGTGCCACGCGCCAGGCCCTGGCTGATCGCGTCGGCGGCGACGCGGCCGGCCTGCAGGCCGTAGGCGATGCCCTCGCCGTTGAACGGGCTGATCATCCCGGCGCTGTCCCCGGCGAGCATGAGCCCGTTGCCGTACAGCGGGCCACGGTTGAACCCCATGGGGAGGGCAGCGCCGCGCACCGGGCCGAGCTGGTTGTCCTCGGTGAACTCCCACTCCGCCGGGGCGTTGCGCATCCACGCCGCGAACAGGGCCTTGTAGTCCACCTTCGTGGCGGCGGCCGTCGAGCTCACGGAGCCCAGGCCCACGTTCGCGGTGCCGTCGCCGAGGGAGAAGATCCAGCCGTACCCCGGCATGAGGTTGCTGCGGCCCGGCTCGCCGTCCCAGAGCTCGAGGTGGCTCTCCATCCACGGGTCGTCGTGCCGCGGCGTGCGGAAGTAGGTCCGGACCGCGACGCCCATCGGGCGGTCCATGCGCTTCTCGAGGCCCATCCCGGTGGCGAACCGCGCGGAGACGCCGTCGGCCGCGATCACGACGGGCGCCCGGTACACGACCTCGTCGCCGGCCCGCCGGCCGTCGTCGTCCACGGGCCGCGCGGTCACGCCGACGACGCGGCCCGAGCGCTCGTCGCGCAGCGGGCCGGTGACGTTGGTGCGCTCCAGCAGCTTCGCGCCCGCCGTGCGGGCGTGCGACGCGAGCGTGTGGTCGAACGACGTGCGGGCCTTCGCGAGGCCGTAGGACGGGTAGCTCGACAGCTCGGGCCAGGGCAGCTCCAGCCGGTGGCCGCCGCCGAGCACGCGCAGGCCCTTGTTCCGGATCCAGCCGTCCTGCTCCCGGATCGGCAGGCCCATGCGCACCAGCTCGGCGACCGCGCGCGGCGTCAGGCCGTCGCCGCAGATCTTGTCGCGCGGGAACGACGCCTTCTCCAGGAGCAGCACGTCGAGCCCGGCGGAGGCGCAGTGGAACGCGGCGGCAGACCCTGCTGGGCCCGCGCCCACGACGATGACGTCGGCGTCATCGTTCGTTGCGATCACCACGGGTGGCTCCACTTGTGACGTTGTTCACGTGCGGCTCAGCGCGAGTGTAATCACGGTCACTCGGGCTGTCTGCGAAGGCAATCCTTACCCGGTACCGACGGGTGCCGGACGGCCCGTGATCTCGCGGTTCACCACGTCTTCACAGCGTGTACGGCCCCGCGCGTCAGGCCGGCTTCGTGCCGCGGTGCAGGGCCACCACGCCGCCCGTGAGGTTGCGGTACGCGACGTGCGTCCAGCCGACCGCCTTGATCTGCAGCCCGAGCTGGTGCTGGTCCGGCCACTCCCGGATCGACTCCGCGAGGTACACGTACGCGTCCGGCTCCTTGGAGACCGCGCGCGCCACCGGCGGCAGCGCCTTCATGAGGTAGTTCGTGTAGACCATCCGGAACGGCTTGAACGTGGGCCGGGAGAACTCGCACACCACGAGCCGGCCGCCCGGCTTCGTCACACGCAGCAGCTCCTCCAGCGCGCGCCGGACGTCGGTCACGTTGCGCAGGCCGAACGACATCGTCACCGCGTCGAACGACTCGTCGGCGAACGGCAGGTGCAGCGCGTCGCCCGCGACGAACGGGAGGTCCGGCCGGCGCTCCTTGCCGACCGCGAGCATGCCGGTCGACAGGTCGCACGGGATCGCGCGCACCCCCTTGTCGGCCAGGGGCTCGGTCGACGTGCCGGTCCCGGCGGCGAGGTCGAGCACGGTCTCGCCCGGCTGCGCGTCGAGCGCGGCGAGGGTCGCCTTGCGCCATGCGCGGTCCTGGCCGAGCGAGATGACGTCGTTGGTGCGGTCGTACCGCGGCGCGACGGCGTCGAACATCTTCGCGACGTCGTGGGGTTCCTTGTCCAGGTTGGCGCGGGGCATGGAGTCATCGTCGCAGGTCCGGGTCCGTCGTCGCACGGGCGCGCGGGCGTGGTCCCCGCCGTGGGACGGGACGCGTGACGTCCCCGTGCGGGCCTGTGAGAGGACTGAGGACGTCGCGCACGCCACATCCCGTCCGGCGGGCGGCACGGTGCGCGAGGCCTACGCTGACAGTGATGAGCTCGCTGACCTCCGCCCCCACGGACGCGGTCCCGCAGCCTCTGGTGGTCCGGACGGTCGCGCTCGACGGCCTCGCGGGTGACCGTGCTGCGACGGACGCGCCCGATCCCGCCGACCTCCTCGACCTCCTGCCGTCCGAGGCGCCCCTCGCCTGGGTGCGCCGCGGCGACGGGCTCGTCGCGTGGGGCGAGACCCTCCGGATCCCCGTGAGCGGCCCCGACCGGTTCGCCGCCGCCGAGCGCGCCTGGCAGGACGTGCTCCGGCGCGCCGTGGTGCGCGACGAGGTGCGGCTCCCCGGCACCGGGCCCGTGGCCTTCGGCTCGTTCGCGTTCGACGAGACCTCGCCCGTCGGCGGTGTCGTCGTGGTGCCCCAGGTGGTCGTCGGCCGCCGTGGTGGGCGGACGTGGCTCACGACCATCTCCCCCGGTGCGCACCTGTCTCCCGCCCCCGAGCTCTCCGACGTCGTCGGGCCGCGCGTGCCGCCCATCGACCCGGGCCCCGTCGTCTACGGCGACGGCGCCGTGAGCGCGGACGGCTGGCGGGACGTCGTCGCCCAGGGCATCGCGGCGATCCGCGCCGGCGAGGTCGACAAGGTGGTGCTCGCCCGGGACGTGCACGCGCGCACGGAGCACCCGCTCGACGTGCGGTGGGCCCTGGACCGGCTCGCGGCGCGGTACCCGTCCTGCTGGACGTTCAGCGTCGACGGCCTCGTGGGCGCCACGCCCGAGCTGCTCGTCCGCTCCGAGAAGGGCCTCGTCACGTCGCGCGTGCTCGCGGGCACCATCCGGCGCACGGGCGACGACGACGCCGACATGGCCCGGGCGGCGATCCTCGCGCACTCGTCGAAGGACCTCGAGGAGCACGAGTACGCGGTCTCGTCCGTCGCGCAGGCGCTGGAGCCGTTCTGCTCCTCGACGAACGTCCCCGACGTCCCGTTCGTGCTGCACCTGCCGAACGTCCTGCACCTCGCGTCCGACGTCACCGGCGTGCTCACCGCACCGACCGGCACCGCCGCGCACCCGTCGTCGCTCGCGCTCGCCGCCGCCCTGCACCCGACGGCCGCCGTGTGCGGCACGCCGACCGAGGCCGCCCGCGACCTCATCCGCCGGGTCGAGGGCATGGACCGCGGGCGCTACGCCGGGCCCGTCGGGTGGTTCGGCGCCGACGGCGACGGCGAGTGGGGCATCGCGCTGCGCTCGGCCCAGCTCGACGCCGACGACCCGCGTCGGGTCCGGCTGTTCGCCGGCTGCGGCATCGTCGCCGCGTCCGACCCGGCCGCCGAGCTGGCGGAGTCCGAGGCCAAGCTCGTCCCCATGCGGCACGCGCTCGGCCGGGACGCCAGCGACAGCTGACCCGGCCGAGCGCGACTCGCCGAGGCCCGAGGGGAGCGGGCCGGCGCGGTGCGGCCCTCGAGGGGCCGCGGGCCCGGATGGGGCCCTTCCGACGGCGTCTGCAGCGCGGTCGGTGGTGCGGTCCGGGTGGGACCGCGGGGCGCGGCGTGTGTGCCGCTGGTCGTGCCCGGCGACCGGCCGCCGCGTCGGGGCGGACGGCCGGTCGCCGGAGCGTGTCAGCCCTGCTGGCCCTGGTACCACTTCCAGAGCTGCTCCGGGTCGAGGCCGCCGGGCAGGCTGTTCGCGCCGCCCTGGTCCTCCTGGCCCGGCAGGCCCTGCTGGCCGTCCTGGCCGGGCAGGCCCTGCTGGTCCTGGCCCTGCGGGACGGACTGCTGCGCGGTCTCCTTCTTGACCGCGAGCGTCACGTCGACGTCCGTCGCCTTGCCGTCGCGGACGACCGTGAGCTTGGCCTGCGCGCCGGACGCGAGCGCCCGGACGTAGGCCGTGAGCGACTCGGCGCCGCCGACCGGCTTGCCGTCGATCGCGACGATGACGTCCTTGGCCTGCAGGCCGGCCTTCGCGGCGGGCGAGCCGTCCGTGATCTCCTCGACGACCGCGCCGCGGCGCGTCACGTCGTCGGCCGTGGCCGTGCCGTCCGTCAGGCTCACACCGAGGAACGCGTGCTCCGCGGTGCCGTCGTCGACCAGCTGGCCGGCGATGTTCTTGACCAGGTCGACGGGGATCGCGAAGCCGAGGCCGATCGAGCCCGACTCGGACGAGAGGGTCGCGATCGACGAGTTGATGCCGATGACCCGGCCCTGCGCGTCGAACAGCGGACCGCCCGAGTTGCCGGGGTTGACCGCGGCGTCGATCTGGATCGCATTCGTGACGGTGGCGTCGCCGCCGTCCTCGCCCGTGGTGGACACGGGACGGTCGACGGCCGAGACGATGCCCGTGGTGACCGTGTTGGCCAGGCCGAGCGGGTTGCCGACCGCCATGACGGGCTGGCCCACGACGACCTTGGTCGAGTCGCCCAGGGCGGCCGCCTTGAGGTTCTCCGGCGGGTCGGTGAGCTTGATGACCGCGAGGTCGGTGGTCGGGTCGGTGCCGACGACGGTGGCCTTGAACAGGCGGCCGTCGGTGAGCGTCACCTGGACGTCGCCCTGCGCGCCGGCGACGACGTGGTTGTTGGTGACGATGTGGCCCTGGTCGTCGATGATGACGCCCGAGCCCTGGGCACCGCCCTGGTCGAGCGTGACCTCGATCGCGACGACCGCGGGGGCGACGGCCTTGGAGACGGCCTCCCAGTCCGGGTTGTCGTTCGTCGAGCCGGACACCGGCACTGTGTCGTTCGAGGACTGGCCGATCGTCGCGAGCGACGCCGGGTGTGAGCCGCCCGACGCGTCGTCGTCGGCCAGCGCATGCGTCACGCCCGCGGTCAGACCGGCGGCGAGGATCGCCGCGGCGGCCGCGGCGCCCGTCACCGGGAGCCACATGCTGCGCTTGCGGGGGTTCTGCGGCGCTGCCGGGGCGGCCGCGTAGGGGCCGAACGCCTCGCCCGTGTGCTGCGGCTGGGTGGGCTGGGCCGGCTGGCGCTGGCTCGCGACCCACTGGGCGTACGCGGCCTGGCGCTGCGCCTCCTGCTGGGCCGCGTAGGCGGCGCGCTGGTCGGCGGGCGCCGCGGGGTGCGGCGGCTGGAACGGGTTGGTCGGGTGCGCCTGCTGGGCAGCCGGCTGAGAGGCCGGCTGAGCGGCCGGCTGCGGTGCCGGGGCCGTCGCGGGCAGGGGCTGGGTCGCGCCGACCGGGGCGGTCGTGGGCAGCGGCTGCGTCGCCTCGACCGGCGGGATCGGCTGGGTCGGGTTCGCCTGCGGGTGCTGCGGGCCGTGCTCGGGGGTGCTGGTCATCGGGATTGCCCTCCTTGGTCGATGACCATCACACCCGCACGGGCTGGAGGGAGGCTTCAGGGAACCTGGGAATCTCCTGCGAGTTCCGCATGCGTCCCGTCGGGCCGGTCACGACGACGCCCGAGGTCGTCGTTCAGGACAGCGCGCCGTCCACCGCGACCGCCACGGCAGCACCGAGGCGCTCACCGAGCTCGCGTCGCCCGCCACGGTCCACGCGCACCTCGACCAGGCTCAGCCCGGGTCCGGGAGCGGCCAGGGCGGGCAGCAGCCCGTCGACGTCGCCGACGCGCGTGTGCCGGACCCCGTAGCCCGCGCACAGCGCTGCGAGATCCACCCCGTGCGGCGTGCCGAACACCCGCTCGAACACGTCGGCCCGTGCGGGCTCGCCGGGCTCGAGCGTCGAGAAGATCGACCCGCCGTCGTCGTTCGCGACCACCAGCTGCAGGTCCACCGCCCGCTCGAGCGGGCCGCGCAGCAGACCGCCGACGTCGTGCAGGAACGTGAGGTCGCCGAGCAGGGCCCGGGTCCGGCGGTGCGGCAGCCCGAGCGCGACGCCGACCGCCGTCGAGACGGTGCCGTCGATCCCCGCGAGCCCGCGATTGGCGAGGACGAGCGGCGGGGTCTCCCACCGGGCCGTCAGGTCGAGGTCGCGCACCGGGTTCGACGACCCCACGACCAGCACGTCCGCAGGCAGGCTCACGTGGGCGACCGCGCGGGCCAGCGCGGGGCCGGTGACCCGGGGTCCGCTGCGCGAGCGGGGGCCGTGCTCGCCGGCGTCGAGCACCTCGTCGACCGCGGCGCAGGCCGCGGCGTCCGCCGCCTGCCACGACGCGAGCCACCCGTCGGGGGCGCCCATGCGGCCCTGCCGCATCCGGGCGGGGACGTCGAGCAGCACGTCGGCGGCGTTGCGCGCCGCGTCCGGCCAGTCGCCACCACGCGGCGCGAGGACGACGACCTCGACGTCCGCGCGGCCGAGCAGCGCCTGCACCGGGCGGGACAGCGTCGGGCGGCCGGCCACCACCACGCGGCGGACCGCACCCCCGAGCCGCGGGTCGGCGAGCAGCAGCCGGTACGCCGCGAGCGCGTGCGCTCCCCCGCGAGCCCCGGAGGACGGCTCGGCGAGCAGGGGCCAGCCGTTGACCTCGGCGAGCCGGCGCGCCCACGGCCCGGCGCCGTCGCCCGCGACGAGCACCGTCGGCACCCCCCGGCGGCGCGACCGGGTCGGCGCGCCCGGGTCGTCGAGGTCCACCGACGTGCGGCTCGGCTCGAGGAGCGCAGGCAGGACGCCCGTCGCCGTCCCGCCGGCACCACCGGACGGGACGCCGCGGCCGTGCACGTGCGTGAGGCCCGCCGTGCCCGGGGGCGGCCACGGCCCGTCGACCGGCACGAGGGGGTCGCGGTAGGCGAGGTTGAGGTGCACCGGTCCGGGCTCCCCGGTGCGGGCCCCCGTCGCGGCGGCGACCGCGCGGGCGGCGAGCCGTCGCACGTCGCGTCGCTCGTCGGGCAGACCCGTCGGAGCGGGCACGTCGACCGTGAGCCGCACCGCCGCGCCGAACAGGCCGGGCTGCTCGGTGGTCTGGTTCGCGCCGGTCCCCCGCAGCTCGTGCGGGCGGTCCGCGGTCAGCAGCAGCAGCGGGACACCGCTGTGGTGCGCCTCCAGGACCGCGGGGTGCAGGTTGGCCACGGCCGTGCCGGACGTCGTGACGACCGCGACCGGTCGGGCCGCTCCCGGGCCGTCGCCGGCGTGGGCGCTGGCCCGGGCCAGGCCGAGCGCCAGGAAGCCGGCCGAGCGCTCGTCGACGCGCACGTGCAGCCGCAGGGCGGGTGCACCGTCGGGACGGGTGCCGTCGGGGCGGGCGGCGTCGGCGAGCGCGTACGCGAGCGGTGCGCTGCGGGACCCCGGGGCGAGGACGACGTCCTGGACGCCGAGCGTCGCGAGGGCCTGGACGAGCACGCGGGCGGCCGCCACGGACGGTGCCTGGCCCCGCGGCTCGGCGGGGTCGGGCGTCGTCGTCACGTCCGCCATCATGCCTGAGGCGCGCCGCTGCTCAGGCATGGTGGCGCTGCGACGCGAGCACGGCCAGGACCTCGTCGCGCCGGCGGTGCCACCGCGCGTCGAGGTCCGGGGGCGCGGCGCTGGCCGCGAGCAGCACCGGGTCGGGCTCCGGCCGGCGGACCTCGATCGCGCCGTCGACCGGCAGCAGCGGGTCGGTCACGAGGTCGGCCGCGAACAGCTGCGCGGTCGCGAGCCCGCACGCGTACGGCAGCTCCGGCAGGGCCGCCGCGAGCGCGACACCGGCGGCGAGACCCACCGACGACTCCAGCGCCGACGACACCACGACGGGCACCCCGATGCGCTCGGCGAGCTCGAGGCAGGCCCGGACGCCCCCGAGCGGCTGCACCTTGAGCACCACCACGTCGGCCGCGTGCGCGCGGACCACCGCGAGCGGGTCCTGCGCCCGGCGCACCGACTCGTCGGCCGCGATCGGCACGGACGTGCGGCGGCGCAGCGCGGCGAGGTCGTCGACGGTCGGCACCGGCTGCTCGGCGTACTCGAGGCCCCCGGCGGCACGGTCGAGCAGCGTCAGCCGGGCGGCCGCGGTGTCCACGTCCCAGGCCGCGTTGGCGTCGACGCGGATCGCGCCGTGCGGACCGAGCGCGTCCCGCACGGCCTCGAGACGGGCGATCTCGTCGTCGACCGACTGCCCGGGCTCGGCGACCTTGACCTTCGCCGTCCGGCAGCCACCCGACGCCGTGACGATCCGGTGCGCGGTCGCGGCGTCGACGGCCGGGACCGTGACGTTGACGGGCACGCGGTCGCGGACCGGCGCCGGCCACCCCTCGTCGGCCGCCTCGCGCGCGGCCCGCCACCAGGCGGCGGACTCGGCGGCGTCGTAGTCCCAGAACGGGCTGAACTCGCCCCACCCGGCGTCGCCCCGGACCAGGGCGCCGTCCCGGACGGTCAGCCCCCGGAAGCGGGTGCGCAGCGGGACGGCGTAGGTCAGCAGGTCGGGTCGCACCCGACCAGGCTAGGTCGCCCCGCCGGGTGGTCCCGCCGGGTGGTCCTGCCGGGTGGTCCTGCCGGGTGCTGCCGCCCGGCGTTCGCGGGCCGGGTGCGCGGGCCGGACCGCCGAGGCGCCCTCCCGGCCGTCAGGACAGGGCGCCGGCCCGCGCGGCGAGGACGGGTGCCAGGAGCGCCCGCGCGTGGTCCCGCACAGGATGTCCCTCCGAGAGGGCCGCGACGACGGCGCCGTCGACGACCGCGATGGCGAGGGCCGGCGGGACCGGGCTCCCCGCGGTCCGCAGCAGGTGCGCGACGGCGGCGTCGAGGCGTGCGCGGCCCGCCGCGTAGGCGCCCGCGACGGCCGGGGTGCGGCCCGCGGACACGAGGTGCTCGTAGACGGCCCGGACGGACATGTCGCCGCCGTTGGGCAGGACCGCGTCGACGACCGCCGTGACGACGTCGTCGTCCGGGCCGGTGAGCTCGGCGACGCGCTCCGCGTGCTCGGCAGCCTCGTCGGCGAGGAGCAGGGCGGCCGCCCGGAGCAGGTCGTCGAGCCGGTCGAAGTAGTAGGTGGTGGCCGCGAGCGGGACGCTCGCCCGCGCCGCGACCGCCCGGTGGCTGACCGCGCCGGGACCGCCGAGGAGGAGCAGGTCGGCAGCCGCCCGGACCACGAGGGCGGACCTGGCCTCGCCACGCGCGCGGCGGGCCGTCACGCGTGCCCCGAGCCGGCGAGGTTGAGGCCGACGACCCCCGCGAGGATGAGCGCGATCGAGCCGACGCGCAGCAGGGTGGCCGGCTCGTCGAACCAGAACATGGCGAGGACGGCCGTGGTGACGGCACCGATGCCGACCCACACCGCGTAGGCGGTGCCGACGGGCAGCGAGCGCAGGGCGTACGCGAGGCCGCCCATGCTCAGGACCAGCAGGACGACGAACAGCACCGACGGGACCAGCCGGGTGAAGCCGTGCGAGGACTTGAGCGACAGCGCCCAGCCGGCCTCGAGGAGGCCGGAGACGACGAGGACGAACCATGGCATGTCGGTGGTACCTCCGTGCTGAGCCAGGTCCCGGGACCGTCACGGGACCTGTCGACGCGCGCCGGGTGGCCGTCCCGCCGTCGCACGCGTCGTTTCTGGTACGACCGTACCAGAAATGGGATTCCGCGTAGGGTGACGGCCGTGAGCGCACTGCCCGAGACCGTCTCCGACACCTTCGACCCGAACCGCTGGCGCACCGTCGACGGCTTCGCGGACCTCACCGACGTGACGTACCACCGCGCCGTCGACCGCGCCGGCGCGCAGGAGCGCGACCTGCCCGCCGTCCGCGTGGCGTTCGACCGCCCGGAGGTTCGCAACGCCTTCCGGCCGCACACCGTCGACGAGCTCTACCGCGTGCTCGACCACGCCCGCACCAGCTCCGACGTCGGCACCGTGCTGCTCACCGGCAACGGCCCGGCGCCCAAGGACGGCGTCTGGGCGTTCTGCTCCGGCGGCGACCAGCGCATCCGCGGCCGCGACGGCTACCGGTACGCCGACGGCGACACTGCCGCACAGGTGGACCCAGCCCGCGCGGGCCGGCTGCACATCCTCGAGGTCCAGCGGCTCATGCGGACCATGCCCAAGGTCGTCGTCGCGCTCGTCAACGGGTGGGCCGCCGGCGGCGGGCACTCCCTGCACGTCGTCGCCGACCTCACGATCGCGAGCCGCGAGCACGCCCGGTTCATGCAGACCGATGCGAACGTCGGCTCGTTCGACGGCGGCTACGGGTCCGCCCTGCTCGCCCGCCAGATCGGGCAGAAGCGGGCCCGCGAGATCTTCTTCCTCGCCCGCGAGTACTCCGCCGAGGAGGCCTACGCGTGGGGCGCGGTCAACGACGTCGTCGCGCACGCCGAGATCGAGGAGGCCGGGCTCGAGTACGCGCGGATCATCGCGTCGAAGTCGCCTCAGGCCGTGCGGATGCTCAAGTTCGCGTTCAACCTCGCCGACGACGGGCTCGCCGGGCAGCAGGTGTTCGCCGGCGAGGCGACCCGTCTGGCGTACATGACCGACGAGGCCGTCGAGGGGCGCGACGCGTTCCTCGAGCGCCGCGACCCGGACTGGTCCGGCTTCCCGTACGCGTACTGACCCTCCGACGCGCGGGCCGGGTCACGCGGGCTCGACCGGGCTGACGGGCGGGCCCGGTCAGGCGGGCCGACCGGCCCGGCCGGTCACGTCGAGGCGAGCGCCCACGTCGCGAGGTCGACGAACGTGCCCGCGACCCATGCCACGCCGACGAGCAGCCCGACGAGGACCACTGCCGCCGCGACGACCGCGCCGAGCGACCGCACGTCGTGCTCGGCCGCCGTCCTGAGGTGCTCATGTGTCGTCATGACCCCAGGCTCGCCCGCGTGCGGCCGTCCTCGCGTCGGCCCCTCGTCGCGAGGAGGCGTCGCGCCGTCATCCTCGGGACGGCCCCGGCGCCGAGGGTTGTCCTGCCCCGGGAGGACAAGCGCGGGCGCGCGCGGCGCAGCCGGATCAGATGCCTCGGGCATGTGAGGATGTGGCCTCCCCCGACCGAGAGGTGCCCCGTGCGCGCGTCCGTCCGAGCCGTCGTCCTGTCCGGAGGCCTCGCCGCCTCCGTCGTCCTCCTGCCCGCGGTCCCGGCGTCCGCGTTCGGCGGCCTCGTGGTCGTCGACGTGCCCTACGGCGCGACGCACGTGACGGTCCCCGGCTGGGAGGCGCCGCCCGTGGGCAGCACGTGCGTCTCGACCGGCACCGACGACATCGCCGTCGACTGGGCCACCGGCACGGTCGACCTCACGCTGCCGCTGGTCCGGCCGGAGGTCGGCGGCCACGCCATGTTCACGTGCGACCTGCACGACGGCTGGGACCCGGTGGGCGTCGAGCTCCAGCTCGACTACGAGGCGCCGGCTCCGCTCGACGTCGCCGTGACGGCCACCGCGCCCGCCGGTGCCGATCCCGTCCAGGTGGCGCTCCCGGCGGCCGTCGTCGCGGCCGACCCCGGGTTCGCCGCCGCCCTGCCCGCGACGAGCACGTGGGTGCTGGCGTCCGACCCGGCCGTGGCGGGCGGCACCGTCGCGCTCGACGCGGCGGGAGTCGTGACGTTCACCCCCGTCGACGCGCGCTGGTCGGGCTCGGTGGCCTATGCCGTCCAGGCCGTCGACGCCGTCGGCTGGACCCGCACGGTCCGCGGGACGCTGACGATCACCGCACCGGTCGTCGTCCCGCCCGTCGTGGTCCCGCCCGTCGTGGTCCCGCCCGTCGTGGTCCCGCCCGTGGTCGACGCGCCCGTCGAGGAGCAGCCGGCCACGGAGCAGCCGGCGGTCGCCGTGCCCGTCGCCGCCGCCCCGGCGCCCGCGAGCACCGCGACCCTGGCGTCGACCGGCTCCACGACCGGCCCGACGCTCACCCTCGCGCTCGGCCTCGCCACGGCCGGCACCGCCCTGCTGGTGCTGACCCGTCGGGCCCGCCGCCCGCGTGCGGAGCGCGTCAGCCGATCGTGAGCGACCCGCTCCCGGCGGGCACGAGCTCGACCCAGGTGTTGCCGGGAGCGAGGTCGGCCGGGCGCCCGTCGGGCAGGAACAGCCGCATCGGCGCGTCCTGCGAGTCCTTCTGCCAACGGATCGCGACGGTCTTGCCGCCGGTCGCGACCACGCCGTCGCCGGCCCCGATGAGGCTGTAGGTCGGCACGGGCGCACCGCCCTGCGCCCCGAACTGCGTGTTCGGGTGCTCGGCGGTGATCGAGACGACGTTGACGGCCGAGAGCTGCGCACCGCTGCGGGCCGTCGCGGGGACGGTGCCCTCGGAGCGGAGCCACGTGCCGCTCGCGGCGTCCCACCCCCACGAGGGGTTCGACGCCGGCGACAGGTGGAACGACAGCGAGCCGGCCGGGGTCCCGCCGACGACGGCCGCAGCCTGGTCGGCGGAACGGGCGAACAGGAACTGCTCGGCGGGCGGCGCCTGGTGGTCGGCGTCGGCCTGGTCCCAGAACGTCTGCGGCGTCCCGTACACGTTGTGCGGGGCGGCGCGGTCCTTGGTCCGGTACATGCCCGGGGCGCCGGCGTCGTGGCTGATCATCTGCACACCGCTCGCCGCGACCAGGTCGAGGATGCCGGGCTGGCCGCCGGAGAAGGCCAGCAGCCCGTGCATCGGCGCGAGGATCACCGGGTCCATCGGCCGTACGGAGCGGATCGGCCCGACCTCGGCGGGGACCTGCGAGTGGAACACGGCGATGAACCGCGAGACGTCGAACTCGACGATCGTCTCCCACACGACGTCGGTCTGCTCCAGACCGGTCTGGGGGCGGGCGACGGCGGTGTTCTCGATCTTCACCGCGAGCGCGGGCCGGGCGACCGGGTCGCCGAGCACGCCGGTGAGCGGCCACGTCGGCGGGACGACCGGTGCGGGGACGCCGGACTTGTCGACCCCGGTGGTCGCCCTCGCGGTGACGTCGGTGGGGGCCGGCTCGGCGCCGCCGGAGGAGCACGCGGCGAGCCCGAGCACCGCGGCGGCGACGAGCCCCCAGGTCGCCCTGCGGGCGGCCCGCGCCACGGGTGGCCGCCGTCCGTCCCGGACGTCTGCGACCCCGGTGCCTCGCGTCATCTCGCTCCCCCTGCTCCTCGTCCCCGACGCGACCAGGGTGCCATGCACCGGCCGTGTCGGGCTGCGTCCGTGCTGCGCGGGTCGGCCGTCAGCGCGTCGTGACGCTGCCGCTGGTGCCGGGCACGAGCTCGACCCACGTGTTGCCGGGTGCGAGCTGCACCGGCGCGCCGTCCGCCGTGGTGAGCACGACCGGCGCGTCCTGGGACGCCTTGGACCAGCTGACCGGCAGCGTCTTGCCGCCGGTCGCGACGAGGCCCGTGCCCGAGCCGTCGAGCACGGTCTCGGGCACCGGGTTGCCGGCGGGGTCGGTGGTCCCGGAGTCGACGAGCCGGACCGAGAGCGTCACGACGTTGGTCGCGGCGAGCTGCAGCCCGGAGCGCGCCATCGCGGGCTTGGAGCCCTCCGCCCGCTGCCAGGTGCCGGTGGCGCCGTCCCACGTCCACTGCGGGTGCGAGTAGCCGGACATGGTGACGTCGACGGCGGCGGCCGGCGTGCCGGACACCGTCGCGGTCGCCTGGTCGGCCTGGCGGGCGACCTTGAACTGGGCGGGCGGCGCGGCGCTGTGCGCGCCGTCGGCCAGGCCCCACAGCGTCATGGGCGTGCCGTACACGTTGTGCGGCGCCGGGGCGACGCCCTGCTTGCGGTAGAAGCCGGCGGTGCCCTTGTCCTGGCTGAGGATCTGCAGGCCCGACGCGGACAGCGCGTCGACGAACCGCGGCTGGCCGCCGGAGAACGCGATGAGGCCGTGCAGCGGCGCCGCGATGGCGGGGTCCATGGGCCGGACCGAGCGGATCGGGCCGATCTCGGCGGGGACCTGCGAGTGGAACACCGCGACGAAGCGCGTGATGCCGCCCTCGACGACCTCCTCCCAGACCACGTCGGCCTGCTCGAGACCGGTCTGCGGGCGGGCCTCGCCCGAGTTCTCGATCTTGACCGCGAGCGCGGGCCGCACCGGCATGTCCGGGGCCGCCTGGCCGGTGAGGGGCCAGCGGGGCGGCACGACGGGCGTGGGCGGCGCCGCCTTGGCCGGGGCGATCAGCGGAGCCTGCGTCACGGGGGGTGCGGCCGTGGGGCCGTCGGACGCGCCGCCGCCGCATGCGGCGAGAGCGAGGGAGACGACGGACGTCAGCACGGCGACGGAGGACAGTCGCCGGGGCGCACCGGACGGGACAGAGGGCACAGCAAGCTCCTTCGGGGGTCGGACCGCGCGTCACTCTACGGGTCGAGCGGGCCCCGGCCGGGCACCGCTGCAGCGCGTCCCGGGGGCACCGCGTGCCAGGACGCGCCTGGGCTGCACCTACGCTGGGCGGGTGAAACGCCCGCTGCTCGACGTCCCGGCCCGGCCGGACGCCCTGCTGGCGGCGCTGCGCGGTGCGCTCGACGGCACGGGACCCGCGGTCCGGCCGGTCGAGCACCCCGGTCCCGCGGGCGAGGTACCCGGGGTGGTGACCCCCGGCACGGCGGTCGTGGTCCGCACGTCGGGCTCCACCGGCGAGCCTCGCGACGTGATGCTCTCGGCCGACGCGCTCCGGGCGTCCGGCGACGCCACCGCGCGCCGGCTGCAGGGACCGGGACGCTGGCTCCTCGCGCTGCCGGTGCACCACGTCGCCGGGCTGCAGGTCCTCGTCCGCTCGGTGCTCGCGGGCACCTGCCCCACCGTGCTGGCCGACGGCCCGTTCCGGCCACCGGCGTTCGTGGCGGCGACCGACGGCATGCCGGGCGACCTGCCCCGGTACACGTCGCTGGTGCCCACGCAGCTGGTCCGCCTGCTCGACGACCCCGCCGGCCGGGACGCGCTCCGGCGGTACGACGCGGTGCTGGTGGGCGGCGCGGCGACGCCACCGGCCCTGCTCGACCGCGCCCGGGGGTCGGACGTGCGGGTCGTCACGACCTACGGCATGACCGAGACGTGCGGCGGGTGCGTGTACGACGGCCGCCCGCTCGACGGGGTGGACGTCGCGCTCGACGACCTCGGCCGCGTGCTCCTCGGCGGTCCGGTGCTCGCCGACGGCTACCTCGGCCGCCCCGACCTGGACGCCGCCGCGTTCGTCGGGCGGCCCCGGCGGCTGCGCACCCAGGACCTCGGCCGCCTGGACGGCGGCACGCTGACGGTGCTCGGCCGCGCCGACGACGTGATCCTCTCGGGCGGCGACAACGTGGCCCCGGCGCCCGTCGAGGCGGTGCTCGCCGAGCTGCCCGGGGTCGCCGAGTCGTGCGTCGTCGGCGTGCCGGACGCCGAGTGGGGTCAGCTCGTGGTCGCCGTCCTCGTGCTGCGGCCCGGCGCGCAGGCGCCCGCGCTCGAGGAGGTCCGGCGGCTCGTCGGCGACCGCGTCGGCCCGACGAGCGCCCCCCGCCGGGTCGTCGTGCTGCCGTCCCTGCCGTCGCGCGGGCCCGGGAAGACCGACCGCCGCGCCGTCGCCCGGCTGGCCGCCGACGCGACCGTGCACGGCGACGCGACGAACGGCGACGCGACGAACGGCGGCCCGACGAGCGGCGGCCCCACGAACCCCCGGGCGTCCCGCACGCCGAGTACCACCGAGAGGAGCCAGGCGTGACGACAGCCAGCGAGTGGGTGGCCGGTGCGCGACCCCGCACCCTGCCCGCGGCCGCAGCCCCCGTGCTCGTGGGCACCGGAGCGGCCGCCCAGCTCGACGGCGCCCTGCTGGGGCGCGCGCTCCTGGCCCTCGGCGTCGCGCTCGCGCTGCAGGTGGGCGTGAACTTCGCGAACGACTACTCCGACGGCATCCGCGGGACCGACACCGAGCGGGTCGGCCCCCTGCGCCTGACCGCGTCGGGCACCGCCAGCCCGGGGTCGGTCAAGGGTGCGGCGTTCGCCATGTTCGGTCTCGCCGCGCTGCTCGGCCTGTGGCTGGTGGTGCTGTCGGCGCAGTGGTGGCTCCTGCTCGTCGGGGCCGCGGCGATCGTCGCGGCGTGGACGTACACGGGAGGGCGCAGCCCGTACGGGTACCGCGGGCTCGGCGAGGTCGGCGTGTTCGTGTTCTTCGGCCTCGTCGCCGTCCTCGGCACGACGTACACGCAGGCCGGGCAGCTGTCGTGGCCGGCCTGGGTCGGTGCCGTGGCCGTCGGGCTGCTCGCGTGCGCGCTGCTCATGGTCAACAACCTGCGCGACGTCCCCACCGACGCCCTCGTCGGCAAGCGGACCCTCGCCGTCCGGCTCGGCGAGCACCGGGCGCGGCGGCTGTACGGCGCGTTCGTGCTCGTGCCGATCCTGCTCGGGATGGTGTGCGCGGTCGTCGCGCCGTGGTCGCTGCTCGTGACCGTGCTGCTCGCGCCCGCGCTGGTGCTCGTCGTCGTGGTGCAGCTCGGGGCTCGCGGGCCCGCGCTCGTCCCCGTGCTGGCCGGCACCGGGATGCTGGAGCTCGCGTTCGGCGTGCTGCTCGGCCTGGGGCTCGCGCTCTGACGGCCCCGCGCCGGCAGGCGGCGACCGGACCTGGAGGCGCGGCTCAGGCGGTGTCGGGCTCCTGCCGGGCCGCCTCGTCGGCGGCGTCCTCGAGGTCGGCGTCCTCCTGCGCACGCCCCCCGAACCGGTCGCGGCCGTCGAGCGCGCGGCGCCGCTCGGCCCGCTCCGCCAGCTGCAGCGCCGCGGCGTCCCGCGGACCGCGCAGCAGCACGTACGAGAGCGCCCACGCGAGCAGCGCCGCGACCACCACGACGAGCCAGGACCGCATCCCCGCCCACCAGAGCAGGCCCAGGCAGACCGCGAACAGGGCGAGGCGCAGGACGGAGTAGATCACCAGGGGCACCTCACCAGGGTAGGACCGGCGCGAACCCGCTCTAGCACGCCTAGGCTGGAAGGATGCTGCGGAACCTGGGTGTGCTCCTGATCATCGGGCTCGTGGTGTACAGCGTCCTCGACATCGTGCGCAGCGACGACGACGAGCGTCTGGGCGCCCCCCGTGTGCTCTGGGTGCTGCTCGTTCTGCTGGTGCCCCTGTTCGGGTCGGTCGCGTGGATCGCCATCAGCCGGATGCGGCGGTCGGCGCAGCCGGGCGGGACGGGCGGCACGGCGCCCCGCGGCCCGGGCGGTCGCCCCGTGGTGCGCCGCCGGCAGGGTCCGGTGGCCCCGGACGACGACCCCGACTTCCTGCGTCAGCTCGACCAGGAGCGGCGTCGCCGCGAGGCCGGGCCCACGGACGAGGAGACCCCGCAGGTCTGACGGCCGGTCTCCGCCGGCCGGTCTCTGACGGCTGGTCAGAGCCCCGAGTAGGAGTGCTTCCCCGTGACGAACAGGTTCACGACCGTGAAGTTCGCGAGGACCACGGCGTAGCCGACGAACACGAAGTAGGCGGCCTTGCGGCCGCTCCAGCCGCGGGTGGTCCGCGCGTGCAGGTAGGCCGCGTACACGACCCATGCGACGAACGTGCCGACCTCCTTGGGGTCCCAGCCCCAGTACCGGCCCCAGGCGTGCTCGGCCCAGATGGCGCCGCCGATCAGCGTGAACGTCCACAGCACGAAGCCGATGGCGTTGAGCCGGAACGCCTGCGCCTCGAGCTCGCGTGCGGACGGCACCTGCTGCAGCCAGCCGAACCGGGGCCCGGTGACCCAGCGCCGCAGGCCGTCGGTGCGCCGGGCGGGCTCGTCGGCGGGGCGGGGGCCGGCCTCGCGGACGTCCTGCATGACCTGGAGCACGGACGCGGCGAACGCGACGGTGAACACCCCGGTGGCGGTGATCGCGACGCCGACGTGCAGGATCAGCCAGTAGCTCTGCAGCGCGGGCTGGACAGCGTCGGCCTGGATGAAGAACACGAGCAGCCCGAGCGCGAGCGCGAGCACGGCGATGCCGAGCACCAGCACGCCGACGAACGCGATGACGCGGCGCCGCTGCACGATCGCGAGGACCGTCGTGGCGACGAGGGCGCCGACGATCGTGAACTCGTACATGTTGGCGGTGGGCCAGCGACCGGCCGCCAGCCCGCGGGTCACGACGGCGCCGAGGAGCAGCAGGATGCCGACGTACGTCGTCGTCTTGGCGATGCCCTCGGCCCGCAGCGACCGGCCGTCGTCGGGCGCTCCGGCACGACCGGCGGCCGACGGCGTCCCGGCGGGCGGGGTGGCCACGGCGGTCGCGACCGACGAGCCGGCCGCGGCCGACGCCTTCGCGGGCACCCGGCGCTGGGCGCGCTCGGCGATGCTCGCGAGGTCGACGGCGTACGCGACGAGCGCGATCGTGAGCGCCGTCATGGCGCCCCACACGAGCAGGGTGCTGAGGTCACCGGTGGTCATGGCGTGCTCTCTCGGGTGGGTGCGGGGATGCCGTGCGAAGGGCCGGGCGTCGGGTCGGTCGTCGTCCCGAGCGTCGCACCGAGGACCCGGTCGAGCTCGGGCTGCAGCCCGACGTCGTCACCGCGGGCCAGGCCCGCGGCGGTCACCACTGTAGGGCCGCCCGCGTCGGCGCTCCCGGCGGGGGCCGCCCGGAGCCAGAGCCGGCGCCGGGGCGCGAACAGGGACGCGGCGAGCCCGGCGAACGCGAGGAGCGCGAACACCAGGACGAACGTGAGCGCAGGGTCGTGCCGCAGGTCGAGCGCGACGTACCGGGGCAGCCCCTCGAACGTCAGGGAGCCGAGGTCGTCGGGCAGCTGGACGGTCTCGCCGGGCCGCACGTAGAGCGTCACGGGTGCACCGTCGGCGTCGACCGACTGCGTGAGCCGGGACTCGTCGAGCTGGTAGACGTTCTGCGGCACGCCGGTGTCGAGGCCGAGGTTGCCGGACCACACGGACAGCACGAGCAGCGGGTCGTCGGGCTGCGGGTTCACCGAGCGGTACAGGTTGTCGCCGACCTCCTGCGCGGTGGGCAGCAGGTAGCCGACGATGCCGACCTGCGGCTGGTCGCCGGACACGTCGGGCACCTTGACCACGCCGCGCGACGTGTACACCTCGTCCTGGGGCAGGAACGGCACGGGCCCGGCGTAGGCGACCTCGCCGGCCTTGTCGCGCACCGTGATGTCGGGCGCGTACCCGTTGCCCTGCAGGTAGACCTTCGCGCCGCCGGCGTCGAGCGGGTGGTTGACCTTGATGGTGCGGGCCTCGGGGTCCGACCCCGGCTCGGTGAGCGTGACGTGCGCGGTGAAGTCGCGGGACTGCAGCGTGTCCGGGTCGAACCGGGCCTCGAAGTCGTCGAGCCGCAGCGTGAAGGGCACGAGCGTGGACGGGCTGAACGCGGTGCCCTGCTCGAACGTGTCGTAGTCGACCTGGGCGTTCGCGAAGCCGCGACCCTGGACCACGATCGCCTGGCCGCGGTAGTGCAGCAGCTGACCGGTCGCCACGGAGACGAGCAGGCCGACGAGGGCCAGGTGGAACAGCAGGTTGCCCGTCTCGCGCAGGTAGCCGCGCTCGGCGGAGACCGACCACGTGCCGCCGCCCTCGTCGTGGGTGTCCACGCGGTACGTCGGCCAGAACGGCAGCCACCGGCGTCCGCGGCGCAGCACGGCCGCGGCGCGCTCGACGACGACGCGCGGCTCGTCGTCCGCGGTGCCGTCCGCCTGCGCGGGGAACCGGCCGAACCGGCGCGGCGTGCGCGGCGGGCGCCCCCGCACGCCCCGCAGGTGCACGGCGGTGCGCGGCAGGATGCAGCCGACGAGCGAGACGAACAGCAGGATGTAGATCGCGGAGAACCAGATCGACGAGTAGACGCCGAAGAACCCGAGCCGGTCGAGCCAGGGACCGAGGGTCGGGTGGTCGACCAGGTAGGCGGCGACCTTCTCCGGGCTCTGCACGCGCTGCGGCCACACCGTGCCGGGCACGGCCGCGACGGCGAGCAGCATGAGCAGCAGCAGGGCGACCCGCATGCTCGTCAGCTGCCGCCACGCCCACCGCAGCCAGCCGGTGAACCCGATCGACGGCACCTGGACGGGCGCGGGCGAGGGGTGGTCGTCGGTCAGCGTGCCGGTGAAGACGTCGTCGAGACCCTCGGGACGGTAGGCGCTCACGTCACACCACCGGCACGAATCCGTCGGTGCCGGTCAGCCGGCCCTGCAGCCACGCCGCCCAGTCGCCCCACACGCCGGTGACGAGCGCGACCCCCAGCACCACGAGCATCGCGCCGCCGAACCGCATCATCGCGAGCCGGTGCCGGCGCAGGAACCCGAGCATCCGCGTGCTGCTCTCCACGCCGAGCGCCACGAGCAGGAACGGCATGCCGAGCCCGACGCAGAACGCGACGGCGAGCAGGCCGCCGCGCAGCGCGGAGCCGTCGCCGAGCGACAGCGTGAGGATCGCGGCCAGCGTCGGGCCGATGCACGGCGTCCAGCCGAAGCCGAACGTGACGCCCAGCAGGGGCGCGCCCCACAGCCCGGCGCGCGGTGCGAGGTGCAGGCGCCGCTCGTTCTGCAGGAACGGCACGAGGCCCAGGAACGCCAGTCCCATGAGGATGACGACGATCCCCAGCACGCGGGTCACGGGGTCCTGCCAGCGGTGCAGCGCGCTGCCGAGCGACCCCGCGAGCACGCCGTAGACGACGAACACCGCGGTGAACCCGGCCACGAACAGCGCGACGCCCGCGAGCACACGGCTGCGGGCGGGAGCGGTCCGCACGGCCGTCGACGTGGCACCGGGGCCGGACGGCCGGGTGGCCGCCGACGTCGAGCCCGCCATGCCGCCGAGGTACCCCAGGTAGCCCGGCACGAGGGGCAGGACGCACGGGGACGCGAACGAGACGAGCCCCGCCAGGAGCGCCACGGGCACGGCGAGCAGCATCGACCCGGACGTCACCGTCCGGCCGAACGCGTCGCCCGCCCCGGCGATGACCGCGAGGTTCACGACGGCTGCTCCGCGAGCAGGTCGTCGACGATCGCGGAGAGCGTGGAGCCGTCGGCCAGGCCGAGCACCCGGGCCGCGACCTTGCCGTCGCGGTCGAGCACCACCGTGGTCGGCACGGCGTTGATCGGGACCGTGCCCTGCAGGTCGGCCACGGCGGTCCCGTCGCTGTCGGCCAGGCTGGGGTACGGCACCTCGAACTGGCGCTGGAACGCCTGCGCGGCCCCGGCGGCGTCGGTGCCGTTGATGCCGAGCACGTGCACGTCGTCGTCCGCGTACTGCGTGGCGAGCGCGACGAGGTCGGGGGCCTCCGCCCGGCACGGCGGGCAGTTGGCGTACCAGGTGTTGAGGACGACGACGTCGCCCTTCCAGCCCGCGGTGTCGACCGGGTTGCCGTCGAAGTCGGTGCCCGCCAGCTCGACGGGCCCCTTGCGGTCCGAAACCTTCCACGTGGTGGTGCTGCCGTCGCCCGCCTGGTACCCCTGGTCCGTGACGTCGTCGGGGGTGCGGGAACCACCGCCACCACCCGAGCAGGCGGCGAGCAGGCCGACGAGGACGACGGCCGCGGCCGCGTGGGTGCGCAGACGACGGGACCGCACGTCAGGCCCCCGCGACCGTCGGCGTGCCGGGCAGCAGTGCGGCCGCCGGCTGGGTGTACGAGATCCGCACGAGCGTGTCGTCCTCGAACACGAGGCTCGTCAGCGACGCGACCGAGCACTGCCGGCGGCGGGGGTCGTGCCACAGCCGCCGCCCCTCGAGCGCGAGCCGCGTGACCCACACCGGGAGCTGGTGGCTCACGAGCACGGCCTCGTGCCCGCGGGCGGCCACGCGTGCGGTGTCGACGGCGGCGAGCATGCGGTCCACCTGGTCCCGGTACGGCTCGCCCCACGACGGGCGGAACGGGTTGCGCAGGTACGGCCAGTGGTTCGGGTGGCGCAGGGAGCCGTCGCCGACGCCGAACGTCATCCCCTGGAAGTGGTTGCCCGCCTCGATGAGCCGCTGGTCGGTACCGACGGCCAGCCCGAACGCCTCGGCGATGGGCGCGGCGGTCTCCTGCGCGCGCTGCAGCGGGGAGGCGATCACGGCCACGACGTCGCGGCGGACGCCGGGGACGCCCTCCGGCTTCCCGACGAGGTGGTCGGCGACCTTGCGGGCCATCGCGTGCCCGCGCTCGGACAGGTGGTACCCCGGGAGCCGTCCGTAGAGCACGCCCTCGGGGTTGTGCACCTCGCCGTGGCGCAGCAGGTGGATGGTGGTGGCGACCATGGGGGTCAGTCTCGCAGCCCGACCTGGGTGCTTCCGCCGGATCCAGGGGTCACTCGACGTGACACGGGCCACCCGTGAGGTGCACGCGCACCACGTCCATCGCCTCGCCGAGCGCGCGGAACTGCTCGTCGGTGAGCAGGTCGACGAGGTGGTCGCGCACCGACTGCACGTGCCCGGGGGCCGCGGCGACGAGGACCTCCCACCCGCGGTCGGTCATCGTGCAGTTGACGCCGCGGGCGTCGTCGGAGCAGGCCGTCCGGACGACGAGGCCCGCCTCCTCCATGCGGCGGATGGTGTGCGTGAGCCGGCTGCGCGAGTGGGCGAGGTTGTTGGCGAGCTGGGCCATCCGCAGCGTGCGGTCGGGGTTCTCGGAGAGCCGGACGAGCACCTCGTACTCGTGCGTGGACAGCCCGGACTGCGACTCGAGCTCGTGCGCGAGCACGTCGGCGAGGCGCTGCGTGCCCTCGCGGAACGCGCGCCAGCGGAGCTGCTGGTCCGCGGTCAGCCACCGCACGGTCTCGGCGGTCACGACCGGTGCGCCGCCGGTCGCCTCGGGTGTGGTGGTGCTCACGTCGTGTCCTCCAGGGGTTGCGCTGCTGCCCGAAGTCTAGTACAACTTTGAACTATCGAGATGGTTGATCGTTCAACAAACCTGCGGAGGACCCCATGAGCACCACCACGACCGCTCTCCCCACCGGCCTCACCACCGGCACCTGGGCCGTCGACGGCTCGCACACCGAGGCCGCCTTCACCGTCCGCCACGCCGGCATCTCGAAGGTCCGCGGCACCGTCGCGGTCACCGACGGCGCCATCACGGTCGGCGACGACCTCGCGAGCACCTCGGTCTCCGTCACGCTCGACCCCTCCACCGTCTCCACGGGCGACGCGAACCGCGACGGCCACCTCAAGAGCGGCGACTTCTTCGACGTCGAGAAGTTCGGCCAGTGGACGTTCGTCTCCACCGAGGTGCGCGAGGCCGGCAACGAGTACGTCATCGCCGGCGACCTCACCATCCACGGCGTCACGCAGCCCGTCGAGCTCACCACCGAGTTCAACGGCACGGCGGTCGACCCGTTCGGCAACACGCGCGCCGGCTTCGAGGCCAGCGTGACGATCTCCCGCAAGGACTTCGGCCTGACCTGGAACGCGGCCCTCGAGGCCGGCGGCGTCCTGGTCTCCGACAAGGTCGTGATCGCCCTCGACGTCTCGGCGATCCGTCAGGGCTGACACCCGACAGCCTCTGACGAGAGGCCGGCACCTCCCCGACCGGGAGCTGCCGGCCTCTCGTGCGTCCCGGGGCGGCACACCGCACGGCGGGACCGCGCGCGACGACGCCCTACGCACCCGCCGACGGCGGCACCCCGGGCCGGCGGTCACGCCAGGGTCGCGGAGCGCCACTGGTCGTGGAACGCGAGGATCGCGAGCTCGGACGCCACGTCGACCGCACGCACGTCGACCCCGTCGGGCACCCGCAGCGCTCGCGGCGCGAAGGTGAGGATCCCCCCGACACCCGCCTCGACGAGCGCGTCGCACACCTCCTGCGCGCCCGCGGCGGGCGTCGCGATGACGCCGATGCTCGCGTCGGTGGACGACACGAGCGCGCGCAGCCCGTCGAGCGGCTGCACCACCAGGCCGGCCACCGAGGTGCCGACCACGGCAGGGTCCGCGTCCACCAGGCCGACCACCGCGAACCCCCGCTCGGCGAACCCGGAGTAGTTGGCCAGGGCGTGCCCCAGGTTGCCGATGCCCACGATGACCACCCGGCGCTGCGTGGTCAGCCCGAGCACGGTGCCGACCTGCTCCGACAGGTGCGCCACGTCGTAGCCGATCCCCCGGCGGCCGTACGAGCCGAGGAACGACAGGTCCTTGCGCAGCTGCGCGGGGTTCACCCCCGCACGGCCCGCGAGCTCCTCCGACGACGTCAGCACCACACCCTCGGCCGCGAGAGCGTCGAGCGCCCGCAGGTAGCCCGGGAGACGCACCACCGTCGAGGGCGGCACCGGCCGGCCGTGCGCGCCACCGTGCGAGCTCCCGTGCGCGCCATCGCGCGCACCCGACCGTCCAGGCTGGTTGTCCACGTCGACCCCCGCACGCCACCTCCGGCCCGCACGGACCGTGGAGGTCAGGTTAGGGGGTGCGAGGGGCGGCAGCCAGAGCCCGGCGGAGGCGATTCTCGTCGATCCGGAAGTAGCCGCGGCGGACGCCGTCCACCTCGACGACCGGCACCATCTCGCTCAGGTCGTCACGCTGCGACGGCGTGAGGCCGGCCGCCGGGTCGTCGACGTCGACCTCGGACCACCGGTCCCCCGTCTCCGCGCACACGCGCACCACCACCGCCCTGGCCTCGTCGCACAGGTGGCAGCCGTCCCGGCCGAACAGGACGACCCGGGCGGACCGGACGGAGGAGGAGTCGGGCACCCCACCACGTTAGGCGACGCCTCGGCGGACCGTGACCCTCGTTACAGTGGCCGCGTGCGTCACACGACCGGCCCCGTGCCGCCCCCGTCCCGGGCGGCTGGTGTCCTGGACGCCGCGCACCAGTTCGCCGTCACCGAGCCGGGCGGCCCGCGGGTCGGCGCCTTCTTCGACGTCGACAACACGATCATCCGCGGCGCGAGCGCGTTCCACCTCGCCGTCGGCCTGTACCGCCGCGGGTTCTTCCGCAAGCGGGACATCCTCGAGTTCGCCGTGCACCAGATCCGGTACCGGGCGTTCGGCGAGAACAAGGAGCAGATCGACGAGCTCCGCAGCCGCGCGCTCGCCATCATGACCGGCCACTCCGTCGCCGAGGTCACCGCCGTCGCGGAGGACGTGTACGACGAGGTGCTCTGCCTGCGCATCTACCCGGGCACGCAGGCGCTCCTCGACGCGCACGTGGCGGCCGGGCACGAGGTGTGGCTCGTCACGGCGACCCCGGTCGAGATCGGCGACCTCCTCGCCCGCCGGCTCGGCGTCACGGGCGCGCTCGGGACCGTCGCCGAGCACGCCGACGGGTACTACACCGGCCGGCTCGTGGGCGACATGCTGCACGGCACCGCCAAGGCGGCCGCGGTCCGCGAGCTCGCCGGCCGCAACGGCATCGACCTCGAGCAGTCGTACGCGTACGGCGACTCGACGCACGACGTGCCGATCCTGTCCGAGGTCGGCCACCCCTGCGCCATCAACCCCGACCGCCGCCTGCGGCACCACGCCGCCGAGGTGGGCTGGCCGGTCCGGGAGTTCCGGGGCGGTCACCGACGGGCGAGCGCCAACCGGCACGCCGTGAACCTCGCGAGCCTGGCCGGGCTCGCGTGGGCGCTGGGGATCGTCTTCCGCATCGTCCGGCGGTCCCTGCGCAACCGCCTGCCCTGACCGCGACGGCCGCCCGCCGAGCCAGCGGGCCGGCGCCCCGGTCCGGACGCCTCACCTCACGTGGCAAGCAGTCGGGGGTCAGACCCGCGCGACCGCCGAACGTATGCTGCCCGGATGCCGCTCCGCACCCGCCCAGCGACCACCGACGACATCGACCCGCTCGCCGCGCTCGCGGCGCTCACGTTCCCCCTCGCCTGCCCGCCCGGCTCGACGGCCGCCGACCAGCAGCAGTTCGTCGCCGCCGTCCTGTCCCCCGCCCGGTTCGCCGAGTACCTCGCCGACCCGTCCCGCGCGCTGCTCGTCGCGGTGGACGACGAGCCCGGAGACCAGCGAGCCCCGCTGCTCGGCTACACGATGCTCGTCGAGGGCGAGCCGACCGACGACGACGTCCGGGTCGCGCTCACCATCCACCCGACGATCGAGCTGTCCAAGTGCTACGTGCACCCGGACCACCACGGCGCCGGCGTCGCGCACCGCCTCATGACCGCGTCGCTCGACGTGGCCCGCGACCGCGGCGCGCACGGCATGTGGCTGGGCGTGAACCAGCAGAACGCCCGCGCGCAGGCCTTCTACACGCGTGCGGGGTTCGCCGTGGTCGGCACCAAGCACTTCACCGTCGGCACCCGGGTGGAGGACGACTACGTCCTCGAGCGACCGCTCTGAGCGGTCGCTGGGAGCACAGGCGCTCTGAGCGGTCGCCGGGAGCACAGGCGCTCTGAGCGGTCGCCGGGAGCGCAGGCGCTCTGAGCGGCCACCCGCCGCAGAGACGGCAACGGCTGCGGCCGCCTCCCCGGGACGGGGTGCGGTCGCAGCCGTGGAACACGTCGGGCCCGGCAGCTGCCGGGCCCGATCGGGTCACTTCTTGTTGCGGCGCTGGTGGCGCGTCTTGCGAAGCAGCTTGCGGTGCTTCTTCTTGGCCATCCGCTTGCGGCGCTTCTTGATGACGGAGCCCATGGGTCCTCAACTCGCTTCCGGTGGAGGCCCGGTCACGGGCCCTGCCTGCTGGTGGTCGATCGACGCGGGGGCGCCGATCGCCAGGAGGCTGGCAGCTCGACGGATTCGCCCACGCACGGAGAAAGTCCGAGGCCCCACCTTACGCGATCGAGGGGTGTGACCGCGACGCACCCTCGGAGGACGCCCGTGTGGGGGTCCTCACGACGGTCCTCACGACGAGCGGCGGTGCTCCGCGGAGGCGGGCGGCTCGACCGTCATCGACGTGGCGAGGTAGTGGTCGAGCGCGTCCTGCGGGACCCGGAACGAGCGGCCGACGCGGACGGCGGGCAGCTCGCCGGAGTGCACGAGCCGGTAGACGGTCATCTTCGAGACCCGCATGACGTCGGCGACCTCGACGACCGTGAGGAATCGCGTGCGGCCCGGTTGGTCGCTCATCGCTCGGCTCTTCCGTTCTGTCCGGCTGGCGCGTCGGACTCGCGCACCCGGCAGCGGGGTGCCGAACCACCCTAGTGGCGGGTGGGACTGGTGTGAAAGGGGAGACGGGTGGGACGTCCTCCGTCCAGCCCAACGCGCAGGTCAGGGCATGCCCGGCGTGCTCGGCGCACGGGCCGGCTCGCCGCCCGCGCCGGCTCAGCGGACGCGGCCGAGCTCCAGCAGCGCGTACATCAGCGCGGCGACCGTCTCGCCGTCCGTGATCCCGCCCGACCGGACGAGCTCGAGGACGTCGGCGACCGGGACGGCCCGGACCGCCGTGATGCCCTCCTCCGCCTGGGTGTCGGCGTGGGCGTCGGCGTGGGCGTCGTCCTCGTCGACGGCGACCGGAGCGAGCCCGCGGGCGAGGAACACCGCCTCCGGAGCCCGGCAGATGCCGTTGAGCGCGGTCATGGTCCCGACGAGCTGCCACGACGAGGCGGTGAAGCCGGTCTCCTCCAGCAGCTCGCGGCGGGCGGCGAGCTCGAGGTCCTCGCCGTCCGAGCCGCCGGCCGGCACCTCGACGGACGACCCGACGGTGTGCCGGTCGACCGTGACGAGCAGGATCTCGTCGTCGTCGGTCAGCGCGACGACGAAGACCGACGGGTGCCGGACCGTGACGACGCCGTAGGGGCCGGTCCCGCCGTCCGGGCGGACCACGGTGTCCTCGACCACCTCGATCCACCGGTTCTCGTAGACGGTGCGGGACGTGGTGACCGGCCAGGGCATGACGCGATCCTGTCACGGCCCGGCGACCGGCCCCGGCGGCCGACCGATCGTCCCGGTCGGCGTCAGTCGTGGTCGGCGTCAGTCGTGGTCGGCGTCGAGGCCGAGGGCGGGGAAGACCGCGAGGCGCGCGGCCCGGATGGCGCGGTCGACGTCGCTCGACGGGTCGTAGCCGCCGGACCACGGGCTGAACGAGGGGTCCCGCCCGTCGGTCATCCGGTCCGGCCCCTGCCGCCCGTAGCGGTCGCGGACGAGGACGCGGTACTCCTCGGGCACCTCGGTGCCGAGCGGGACGGGGCGGTGCGTCGCGACGCCGAGGAGGTGCGCCCACGAGCGCGGCACGACGTCCAGCACCGCGTACCCGCCGCCGCCGAGCGCGAGCCAGCGGCCGCCCACGACCTCGTGCGCGAGGTCGTGCAGCAGCGTCGCCGCGGCCCGCTGGGCGTCGACCGAGACCCGCAGGTGCGTGAGGGGGTCCATCGTGTGGGTGTCGCAGCCGTGCTGCGAGACGAGCACGTCTGGGGCGAACGCGCGCAGCACCGCCGGCACGACGGCGTCGAGCGCGCGCAGCCAGCCGGCGTCGCCCGTGCCGGACGGCAGCGGGACGTTCACGGCGCTGCCCGGCGCGGCCGGGCCGCCCGTCTCGCGGGCGTGGCCCGTGCCCGGGAACAGGGCCTGCCCCGTCTCGTGCACCGACACCGTGAGCACCCGCGGGTCGTCCCAGAACACCGCCTGCACGCCGTCGCCGTGGTGCGCGTCCACGTCGACGTACGCGACCCGCTCCGCACCGGCGTCGAGCAGCGCCTGGATCGCGACCGCCGCGTCGTTGTACACGCAGAACCCGGAGGCCGCACCGGGCATCGCGTGGTGCAGCCCGCCGGCGATGTTCACGGCGTGCTCCGCGCGGCCCTCCCAGACGGCCAGGGCGGAGTCGACGGAGCCCTGCACCACGCGGGCGGCGGCCTCGTGCATGTGCGGGAACACCGGGTCGTCGCTCGTGCCCAGGCCGCGCGACGGGTCCGGTGTCCCGTGGTCGGCGGCTGCGTGCACCGCGGCGACGTAGCCGGCCTCGTGGACCGTCTCGAGCAGCGCGTCCGACGCGGGCGCCGCGCCCACGAGCTCGACGTCGGGGTGGTCGAGCAGGCCCAGCGCGCGGGCGAGCCGCATCGTCAGGTCGAGCCGCTCGGACGTCATGGGGTGGCCGTGGCCGAAGTCGTACCCGAGCATCTCGGGGGACCACACGACGCGCACGGGGAGCGTCGGGCTGCGCTCCCCCGGCGACGTCATGGGCCCACCGTGGCACCCGACCGGCCAGGCTGTCGATCCGCCACCTGGACGGCCGTGTCGAACCGGTGCGCCCTCCGTGCCAGAGTTGACCCGTCCGGCGAGGGCCGGCCGGTCGATGGAGGTGTGATGGCGCGCGGTGGCCCAGGCGTCGGCTGGCATGCCCGCGAGCTGGTCGACCGTCTCGCCCGGCAGTCTCCGGCGCGGCTGGCTCTCGGGGTGTTCGGCGGTGTCATCGGGATCATCACGGTGCTGCTGTCGGCGCCGTGGGCGACCTCGTCGGGCACGCGGGCGCCGTTCATCGACTCCCTCTTCACGGCCACGTCCGCCACGACCGTCACGGGCCTGGTCACCGTGCCGACCGGGTCGTACTGGTCGACGTGGGGGCTCGTGGTCATCCTCGTCGCCATCCAGATCGGCGGCCTCGGCGTCATGACGCTCGCGTCGCTGCTCGGCATGGCGGTGTCCCGGCGGATCGGCCTGACCCAGAAGCTGCTCGTCTCGTCGGAGACCAAGACCACCCGCCTCGGTGAGGTCGGCTCGCTGGTGCGGACCGTCATCGTGACGTCCATCGTGCTCGAGGTGACGATCGCGATCGTCCTGTTCCCCCGGTTCCGGCTCGAAGGGCTGGGCTGGGGGACGTCGGCGTGGCAGTCCGTGTTCTACGCCGTCTCGGCGTTCAACAACGCCGGGTTCGTGCCGACCCCGGAGGGCCTCGAGCCGTACGCGTCCGACTGGTGGGTGCTGCTGCCGATCATCGTCGGCGTGTTCGTGGGCTCGCTCGGGTTCCCCGTGATCCTCAACGTGGGCCGCCGCCTGCGCGAGGCCCGCCGGTGGAACCTGCACTCCAAGCTGACGATCACCACGAGCGTCGGGCTCGTGGTCGCCGGCTCGCTGCTCGTCGCGGCGTTCGAGTGGACGAACCCGGAGACGTTCGCCCCGCTCGGCCCCAGCGCGACCGCCCTGGCGTCCCTGTTCGCCGGGGTGATGCCGCGCTCCGGCGGGTTCTCGACGGTCGACATCGGGGACATGCACGAGGGCACGTGGCTGCTGATGGACGCCCTGATGTTCGTCGGTGGAGGCTCCGCGTCGACCGCCGGCGGCATCAAGGTCACGACGCTCGCCGTGATGCTCCTCGCGATCGTGGCCGAGTCCCGCGGTGACCGGGACGTCGAGGCCTACGGGCGCCGGGTCCCGCGCGAGACGCTGCAGGTCGCGATCGCCGTCTCCCTGATCTCCGCCACGCTGGTGCTCGTCGCGTCGCTGCTCCTGCTGGCCATGACGGGCGACACCCTCGACCGGATCCTGTTCGAGGTGATCTCCGCGTTCGGCACCTGCGGCCTGTCCACCGGCCTGACCCCCGAGCTGCCGACACCGGCGAAGTACGTGCTCACCGTCCTGATGTTCATCGGCCGGACGGGCACGATGACGCTTGCCGCCGCGCTCGCGCTGCGCAACCGTCGTCGCGTCATCCGGTACCCCGAAGAGAGGCCGATCATTGGCTGACACCGTGCGGGACTCGAGCGGCACGCACAACGCGCCGCGCACCCCCAAGAAGGACAGCGGCGTGCTCGTGATCGGCCTCGGCCGGTTCGGCTCCGCCATCGCCGCGACGCTCGACCGGCTCGGCCAGGACGTGCTGGCCGTCGAGCGCAGCCCGGAGCTCGTCGCGCAGTGGGCCGGCCGCATCGCGCTCGTCGAGGCCGACGCGACGAACCCGGAGGCGCTCGAGCAGCTCGGCGCGCGGGAGTTCCCCGTCGCCGTGGTCGGCGTCGGGTCCTACCTCGAGGCGTCCGTGCTCATCACCGGCAACCTCGTGGACATCGGGGTGCCGCAGATCTGGGCGAAGGCCATCAGCTCCGAGCACGCGCGCATCCTGCAGCGGATCGGCGCGCACCACGTGGTGCTCCCCGAGGCCGACGCCGGGTCCCGGGTCGCGCACCTGGTGTCCGGGAAGCTGCTCGACTACATCGAGGTCGAGGACGGCTTCACGGTCGTGAAGATGCGGCCGCCGAAGGAGATCCAGGGGTTCACGCTGGCGCAGTCGAACATCCGGCAGCGCTACGGCGTGACCGTCATCGGGGTCAAGAGCCCCGGGGTCGACTTCGTCTACGCGACGCCCGCCACGCGCATCTCGGCGAGCGACCTCATCATCGTGTCGGGCCACGCGGAGCTGCTGGAACGGTTCGCCGCGCGGCCCTGAGCGAGCCGCCCAGGGCCGCGCCGGCTCACCGTCGCCGCAGGACCAGGAGCCGCTGCAGCACGACGAACACGAGCAGCAGCCCGCCGATGACGATCTTGGTCCACCAGGAGCTCAGGGTGCCCTGGAACGTGATGATCGTCTGGATGAGGCCCAGCACGGCGACGCCCAGCACGGAGCCGAGCACGAACCCGGTCCCGCCGGTGAGCAGCGTGCCGCCGATGACGACGGCGGCGATCGCGTCGAGCTCCATGCCGACACCCGTCAGCGAGTAGCCGGACCGGGAGAAGATCGCGAACAGCAGGCCGCCGAGGCCCGCGCACGTGCCGCTGATGACGTACACCAGCACCTTGGTCCGCGCCACGGGCAGGCCCATGAGCCGGGCGGACTGCTCGTTGCCGCCGATCGCGTACACGGTCCGCCCGAAGCGCGTGTAGTGCAGCACGACGAACGCGATCGCCACGACGGCCAGCGCGATCAACCCGCTCGGGGTCACCACCAGGCCGTCGTCGGTGCCCCACCGCGTCTGCGACAGCCGCACGATCGTCGGGTCCGTGATGGGGATGGACTCCGGCGCCACGAGGTAGCACAGGCCGCGCGCGAGGAACATCGCGGCGAGCGTCGCGATGAACGGTTGGATCTCGAACACGTGCACCATGACGCCGACCGCGAGGCCGATGAGCGTGCCCACGAGCACGCACACCGGGATGGTGATCCCGGCCGACCACCCGTGCGTGAACATCCACGCCGAGATGCACCCCGACAGCGCCACGACCGCGCCGACGGACAGGTCGATGCCGCCCGTGAGGATCACGAACGTCATGCCGACCGCGAGGACCACGAGGAACGAGTTGTTGATCAGCACGTTCGCCATGACGCGGCCGGTGAGGAAGTTCTCGTACCGGGAGCCGCCGACGGCGAGCATCACGGCGAGGACGACGACGGTGCCGAGCACCGGCTGGTAGCGCGCGTCGATCCGCCACCGGGGAGCCCGGGCCGGGGTCGAGGTGCCGGAGGACCGGGTGGGCGTGAGCTGGTCGGTCGCCATCAGGCCGGCACCTCCACGGGGACGGGCGCCACGCGACGTCGTCGGCTGCGCATCCTGCGCTGCACCACGGGCGACTGCAGGAGGCACACGGCGATGACGACGAGGGCCTTGAACAGGGACACGGCGTTCACGGGGATGCCGAGGATCGTGATGGACAGCGTGAGCGTGGTGATGACGAGGCTGCCGACGAGCGTGCCGGTGAGCGAGAACTTGCCGCCCGCCAGCGACGTGCCGCCGATGACGACCGCGAGGATCGCGTCGAGCTCGATGAACAGGCCCACGTTGTTCGAGTCGGCCGCCATGATGTCCGCGCTCTTGATGAACCCCGCGATGCACGCGAACAGCGCGCAGATGACGTAGACGGTCCAGATGATCGTCCGGGCCCGGACGCCCGCGAGGCGGGACGCCGACGGGTTGATGCCGACGGACTCGATGAGCACGCCGAGCGCCGTGCGGCGGGTGAGGAGGGCGGTCACGGCGAAGACGAACCCCGCGATGAGCGCCGCCACGGGCAGCCCCAGCCAGTAGCCGGACGCGAGCGCCTTGTAGGGCGGGCTCGTCACGGTGGTGATCTGCCCGCCCGTGATGAGCATCGCGATGCCGCGACCCGCGGTCATGAAGATCAGGGTCGCGACGATGGGTTGGATGCCGACCACCGCCACGAGGAACCCGTTGAACACACCGATCGCGAGGGCGACGGCGATGGCGGTCAGCATCGCGAGGACCACGGTGCTCAACGCCCCGGGGTCGGGCGACGCGGCGATCTGCGTGAGCGCGACGGCCCCTGCGATGGCCATGACCGCACCGACGGACAGGTCGATGCCCCGCGTCGCGATGACGAGCGTCATGCCGAGCGCCACGAGGAGCAGCACTGACGTCCGCCGCAGGATGTCGACCGGCCCGCCGAACAGGTGGCCGTCGCGCACCGTGATCTCGAGGAACGTGGGCGACTTGAGCGCGCTCGCGACGAGCAGCACCACGAGGGCGACGAGCGGCCAGAACAGCCGGTGACGTGCGATCGCACCGAGGTTCATGCGTCCTGCCCTCCGCTCGCGATGAGGTCCACGACGTCGTCGGTGGTGACGTCGTCGCCGTTGACGAGCTCGCCGATCTTGTGCCGGTCTCTCAGCACCGCGATCCGGTGCGACAGCCGCAGGACCTCCTCGAGCTCGGCCGAGATGAACACGACGGCCATGCCCTGCTCCGCGAGCTCGGCGACGAGCCGCTGGATCTCGGCCTTCGCGCCGACGTCGATGCCGCGGGTCGGCTCGTCGAGCAGCAGCAGGCGCGGCTGGGTGGCGAGCCACCGGGCCAGCAGCACCTTCTGCTGGTTGCCGCCCGACAGGTTGCCGGCGATCGCGTCCGGGTTCGCGGGGCGGATCCCGAGCTGCTCCACGTACTGCGCGACGACCTCGTCGGCCTTGCGCTGCGGGATGCGGCGCAGCCAGCCGCGCTCGGCCTGCAGGCCCAGCACGATGTTCTCCCGCACGGTCAGGTCGCCGATGATGCCCTCGGTCTTGCGGCTCTCCGAGGAGTAGACGATGCGCCTCGCGAGCGCGGAGCGAGGGGTCCGGAGCTTCGTGGGGGTGCCGTCCACGCGCAGCTCGCCGACGTCCGACCGGTCCGCGCCGTACAGGAGGCGCGCGAGCTCGGTGCGCCCCGAGCCCAGCAGGCCCGCGAGCCCGACGACCTCGCCCGGGTACACCTCGAGGTCGAACGGCTCGATCGACCCCTTGCGGCCGAGGCCGATGGCCTGGACGTAGGGCTGCACGTCCCCGCGCTCGGCGACGACCCGCTTCGGGGCCTCCTCGAGCTGCTCGAGGACCTCGAGCGTGCGGCCGATCATCTTCTGCACGAGCTCCACGCGGGGCAGGTCGGCCGTGCGGTACTCGCCCACGAGCGTGCCGTTGCGCAGCACCGTCATCCGGTCGCTGATCGCGTACACCTGCTCGAGGAAGTGGGACACGAACAGGATCGCGACGCCGCGGTCGCGCAGGTCACGGACCACCGCGAACAGCCGGGCCACCTCGTCGGCGTCCAGGCTGGAGGTCGGCTCGTCGAGGATGAGCACGCGCGCGTCGACGACCATCGCGCGGCAGATCGCCACGAGCTGCTGGACGGCCAGCGAGTGCGACGACAGGGTCGAGGCAGGGTCGATGTCGAGGTTGAGCGCGCTCAGGTGCGTGCGGGCGGCCTTGCGGGTCGCCCGGAAGTCCACGAGCCCGGCTCGTCGTACCTCGTGGCCGAGCATGACGTTCTCCGCGACCGAGAGGTTGTCGCACAGGTTGACCTCTTGGTACACGGTGCTGATGCCCGCGAGCTGGGCCTGGGCGGGCCCGGCGAACGTGCGGTCGGTGCCGTCGACGACGATCTGGCCGGCGTCGATCGCGTACACGCCCGTGAGCGCCTTGATGAGCGTGGACTTGCCGGCGCCGTTCTCGCCCATGAGCGCGTGCACCTCGCCCGGGAACAGGCGCAGGTCGACGCCGTCGAGCGCCTTGACGCCCGGGAACGTGACGGTGATGCCCGACATCGCGACGACCGGCACGCGGCTGTCGCTCGCGGGTCCGTCGGCGGGTCCGTCGGCGGGTCCGTCGGCGGGTCCGTCGGCGGGGATGGCGGTGGGGCTGGTGGTCATCGTCGACCTCTCGTCCGGACCGGAGGGACACCTCCGGGGTGCTGACCGCTCGCCACGGTCAGCACCCCGGAGGCGGGCTGTGCGTCAGTACTGCCGGGTGGGCAGTGCCGCCGTCGCCGCGGCCTGGTCGAACGCGTCGTCGTGCGTGACGATGCGCGGCTCGACGGTCCCGCCGGACTGCAGGGTGTTGATGATGTCGGCGAGGTCAGGGCCCAGGAGCGGGTTGCACTCGACGATGTAGTTGATCTTGCCCTCCGACAGCGCCGTCATGCCGTCCTTGACGCCGTCGATCGACACGATCTTGATGTCGGTGCCCGGCTTCTTGCCGGCCGCCTCGATGGCCTCGATCGCGCCGAGGGCCATGTCGTCGTTGTGGGCGTAGACGAGGTCGATGTCCGGGTTGGCCTGCAGGAAGCCCTCCATGACCGTCTTGCCCTCGGCCCGCGTGAAGTTGCCCGTCTGCGACGCGATGATCTTGACGTTCGGGTTGCCCTTGGTGGCGTCCTCGAAGCCCTGCTTGCGGTCGATCGCCGGGGCCGAGCCCGTGGTGCCCTGGAGCTCGACGACGTTGATCGGCTCGGTGGCGACGTTGTCGCTGACCCACTCGCCGATCCGCTTGCCCTCCTCGACGAAGTCCGAGCCGATGAACGTCTTGTACAGCGACGTGTCCTCGCTGTCGACGGCGCGGTCGGTGAGGATCACCGGGATGTTGGCCTGCTTGGCCTCCTCGAGCACGGCGTCCCAGCCGGACTCGACGACCGGGGAGAACGCGATGTAGTCGACGCCCTGGGCGATGTAGGACCGGATCGCCTGGATCTGGTTCTCCTGCTTCTGCTGCGCGTCGGAGAACTTGAGGTCGAAGCCGGCGTCCTTGGTGAGCGTGTCCTGGATCGACTTCGTGTTGGCCGCCCGCCAGCCGCTCTCCGCGCCGACCTGCGAGAACCCGACGGTGATGAGGTCGCCGCTGTCGCCACCCCCGCTCGCCGCGTCCGTGGAGCCGTCACCGCTGTCGCCGCTGCTGCTGCAGGCGGCGAGGCCGAGGGCGAGTGCTGCGACGGTCGCGGCGATCGCCCGGGTCCTGAAAGTCCTGCTGACCATGCTTCTCCTCCTTGAGAGCGCATCCGTGCCGCGTTGCCGTCCCACACCGGACGACAGGCGTCGTGCTCCCCGGGGGCCGGGGGCCTAGCTTCTCCAGACCGTGTCGGTCTAGGTCGAACGGCCCGATGTTAGCGCTCACATCTTCTGGTTCGCACGGATTTGCGTGTTGCATTCCGGTCACGGTCGCGTGCGCCGCACGTGCGGCCGCCCCTCGCCGGGGCACGGAGGCGCCGGGTCGGTGTCCCCCGGGGCGTCGGGTCTGCGCCCGGTCGGTGTCCGCGGGGCGCCGGGTCGCTGGTCGGCGTCCCCGGGGCGCCGGGCCGGGCACCCGCGCCTACCGTGGGGCGTGCCCTCCACCTCGCTCCGTCGTCACGGCCCCGCACTGGGCCTGGCCCTGCTGCTCGGCGGGTCCGGCGTGATCCACCTCGTCCGCCCCCAGGTCTACGTGCCGCTCATCCCCGACCGGCTCGGCCCCGCGCGGCCGTGGGTGCTCGGCAGCGGGGTCGCCGAGCTCGTCTGCGCGGCCGCCCTCGCCGTGCCCGCCACCCGACGCACCGGCGGGTACGCGTCCGCGGCGCTGCTCGTCGCCGTGCTGCCCGGCAACGTCACGATGGCGATGCGGTCACGGCCGGACGCCCGGTCGCCCGCGATGCGGCACCCGGTCGTCGCCTGGGCGCGGGTGCCGTTGCAGGTGCCGCTGGTGCGGTGGGCGCTCTCGGTCGCGCGGAACGCGTAGCGGACCTGGAGGGCCGGCGACCGCCGGGCAGCCCGCCTGTCGCCGAGGACCTCGCCGCGCCGGGTGCGACCCCGTCGTCGCTGACGACCTCGGCGCGCCGGGTACGCCCCCGTCGCTGAAGACTTCGTCGCGCCAGGTGCGACCACGTCTTCAGACGGCCCCCGCCGGGGTCAGTCGCGGCCCGGCCAGGTCCCGACGACGACGGTCGCGTCGAGGTCCTCGTCCGTCACCACGTGCGCGTCCAGGCCGTGCCGGGCGAGGGCCCCGGCCGTCCGGGTGGCCTGCCGCTCGCTCGTCTCGATCAGCAGGTGACCGCCCGGGCGCAGCCAGCCCGGGGCGAGCGCGGCGATCCGGCGGTGCAGGTCGAGGCCGTCGGCGCCGCCGTCGAGCGCGACCCGCGCCTCGTGGTCGCGCGCCTCGGACGGCATGAACGCGACCTCGTCGGTCGGCACGTACGGGGCGTTGGCGGTGATGACGTCGACCCGGCCCCGCAGGTCGGCCGGCAGGGGCGCGTCGAGGTCGCCCTCGTGGACGTGGCCGCCCACGGGCTCGAGGTTGCGGCGGGCGCAGCGGACGGCGGCAGGGTCGACGTCGGCGGCGTGCAGCTCGACCCTCTGCAGCCCGACACCCGACACCGTCGCGGCGACGGCCAGCCCGACCGCGCCGGTCCCGCAGCACAGGTCGACGACCACCCCGCCCGGCCCGACGAGGCGTGCGGCCTCCCGGACGACGAGCTCGGTACGGCGGCGCGGCACGAACACCGTCGGCTCGACGAGCACCCGCAGCCCGCAGAACTCCGCCCAGCCGAGGATCTGCTCCAGAGGCTCACCGGCGACCCGCCGGGCGACCCGGGCGTCGAGGTCGCCGGGACCGGCCGCGGCGTCGATCAGCAGCGCGGCCTCCTCCTCGGCGAACACGCACCCGGCGGCCCGCAGCGCACCCACGACACGGGCTTCAAGGACAGGTTCGCGAGCGCGTGCCGCCGACGGCACATCGAAGGCAGCCCGATCGGACGAGGTCACCGGCCCAGTGGACCACGCCCGCAGCGGCGATCTCGACCTCGCCCGTCCCCACCGACCTCGCCCGTCCCTCTCGACCTCGGCAGTCCCGGTCGACCTCGGCAGTCGCAACTCACGATCTCGGCGGGGAGTGCCGAGGTCGGCGGAGGGAGTCGAGGCCAGCGCGGGGTCGGAAAGTCGTCGCGACCGGGCCCGGCGGCTGCAGTCCGTCGGGCCCGGTCGTCCCCGTGACGACGGGTCGGAGGTCCAGGGTCGCGCGGTCCGAGGCCCTGGACAGGGGGGTCAGAGGCCCTGGGCGAGGCGCCAGTAGGCCTGGTTCCAGCGGACCTGCTCGCGGAACGCGCGCCGGGTCGTCGACTCGTCGATGACCAGCAGCTCGGTGCGGGCGATCTCGGCGAAGTCCTCGAACGCCTCGACGCCGACCGCGGTGGTGAGCACCGTGTGGTGCGCTCCCCCGGCCGTCAGCCACGCCTCGGCGGACGTGCGGAAGTCGGGCCGCGGCTGCCAGACGGCCCGGGCGACGGGCAGGTTCGGCAGGGCGGCCGAAGGCGGCACCACGTCGACGACGTTGGCGGTGAGCCGGAACCGGTCGCGCATGTCGGCGAGCGAGACCACGACGCCCACCCCCGGGTCGGCGGAGAACACCAGGCGGACGGGGTCCTCGCGGTCGCCGATGCCGAGCGGGTGGATCTCCAGGGCCGGCCTGGACGTGGTGAGCGTGGGGCAGATCTCCAGCATGTGCGCGCCGAGGATGCGCTCGTCACCGGGCGTCAGGTCGTAGGTGTAGTCCTCCATGAGGGACGCGCCGCCGGGCAGCCCCTCGCCCATGACCTTGGCGGCCCGCACGAGGATCGCCGTCTTCCAGTCGCCCTCCGCGCCGAAGCCGTAGCCCTCGGCCATGAGCCGCTGGACGGCGAGACCGGGGAGCTGGCGCAGCCCGCCGAGGTCCTCGAAGTTCGTCGTGAAGGCCTTCGCGCCGACGGACTCGAGGAACGTCCGCAGGGCGATCTCCTGCCGGGCGCCGTAGCGCAGGGACTCGTGCCGGTCACCGCCGCGACGCAGCGACGGGACCACGTCGTACAGGTCCTCGTACTCGGCGACGAGCGCGTCGACGTCGGCGTCGGCGACCGCCTCGACGGCCGCGACGAGGTCGTTCACGCCCCACGTGTTCACGGAGACGCCGAACCGCAGCTCGGCCTCGGTCTTGTCGCCCTCGGTGACGGCGACGTTGCGCATGTTGTCGCCGAACCGCGCGAGCACCAGGTCGTGGGTCGCGGCCCAGCCGGCGCACGCGCGGACCCACGTGCCGATCGACGCCGTGACGGCCGGGTTCGACGCGTGGCCGACGACCGTCTTGCGGGCCGTGCCGAGCCGCGTCGCGACGTAGCCGAACTCGCGGTCGCCGTGCGCGGCCTGGTTGAGGTTCATGAAGTCCATGTCGATGCTGTCCCACGGCAGCTCGACGTTGGCCTGCGTGTGCAGGTGCAGCAGCGGCGTGCGCAGCGCGTCCAGGCCGGCGATCCACATCTTGGCCGGCGAGAACGTGTGCATCCACACGATCACGCCGATCACGGCGTCGTCGGCGTTGGCGTCGAGCGCGGCCCGGCGGATGGCGGCGGAGTCCTTGAGGACGGGCTTCCAGACGACCTTCGCGGGGATGTCCGACGAGGCGTCCAGCAGTCGGGCGACCTCCTGGGACTGCGCCGCGACCTGGCGCAGGGTGTCCTCGCCGTAGAGTCCCTGGCTTCCGGTGAGGAACCAGATCTCGCGGTCGGCGTAGGGCTTGGTCATCGGGTGGGCTCCTGGTTCTGGCCGTAGACGTGCTGGTAGCGGGCGTAGAGCGAGTCGATCTGTGCGGGCTCGATGGGCAGCGGCTCACCGAGCTGGCGGGAGATGTGCACCGTGCGGGCGACCTCCTCGACCATGACGGCGGCCTTGACGGCGGCCTTCGCGTCAGGGCCGATCGTGAACGGGCCGTGGTTGCGCATGAGGACGGCCGGGCTGCGCGAGCCGCGCAGGGTCTCGACGATGCCGCGGCCGATCGAGTCGTCGCCGATGAGCGCGAACGGGCCGATCGGGATGTCGCCGCCGAACTCGTCGGCCATCATCGTCAGCACGCACGGGACGGGCTCGGCGCGGGCGGCCCAGGCCGTCGCGTACGTCGAGTGCGTGTGCACCACGCCGCCGACCTCGGGCAGGTGCGTGTAGACGTACGCGTGGGCCGCGGTGTCCGACGAGGGCGAGCGGGAACCGTCGACGAGCGCGCCGTCGAGGTCGCAGACGACCATCGACCCGGGCGTGAGCTCGTCGTACGTGACACCCGAGGGCTTGATGACGAGCAGGTCGTCCGGGCCCGGGGCCGAGCCGACCACCACGCGCTGCGACACGTTGCCCGCCGTCCACACCACCAGGCCCCAGCGGGGCAGCTCGGCGTGCAGGCGCGCGACGACCTCCCGCGTGCTCGCGACCGCGTCGCGCACGCTCGCCGGGTAGTCGTCCAGCGTCGTCGTCATCTCGTTCCTCGTCTCGTGGTGCGGGCTGGTGCGGCTCGTGCAGCTGGTGCGTTCAGAGTGCGCCGATGGCGGCCTGCTCGACCGCGAGGCCCGCGGCGTACCGCTCGAGGTACCGGGTGAATCCCTGGACGTCGTCCGCGTCCGGCTCCTGCACGTCGAGCTCCGCGTCGCCGAACACCTGCGCGCCCAGGTACTCGCCCAGGTCCGTGTCGGCCGCGACGTCGAGGTAGGCGGCGAGCAGCGCGATCCCCCACGCGCCGCCCTCGCCCGCGGTCCGACCCACGGCGACGGGTGCGCCGACCGCCGCGGCGAGCAGCCGCTGCGCGACGCCCGCGGTCCGGAACAGCCCGCCGTGCGCGAACAGCGAGTCGACCTCGACGCCCTCGGCCGCCAGGATCCGCATGCCGAGGCTCAGCGTGCCGAACGCGCCGTACACCTGGGCCCGCATGAAGTTCGCGAGCGTCAGGCGGCTGTCGGGCGTGCGGACGAACAGCGGCCGCCCCTCGGCCAGCCCGGTGATCGGCTCGCCCGAGAGGTAGTTGTAGGCCAGCAGGCCGCCGCCGTCCGGGTCGCCCGCGAGGGCGGAGCGCAGCAGCGTGCCGAACACGGTGTCGCTGTCGACCCCCGTTCCCAGGGCCACGGTGAACTGGCGGAACACCTCGGCCCACGCGGCGAGCTCGCTCGCGCCGTTGTTGCAGTGCACCATCGCGACGAGGTCGCCGGCCGGGGTCGTCACCAGGTCGATCTCGGTGTGCACCCGCTGCAGCGGCTTCTCGAGCACGACCATCGCGAAGATGCTGGTCCCGACGCTGATGTTGCCGGTCCGCGGCGCGACCGAGCCCGTCGCGACCATGCCGGTCCCGGCGTCCCCCTCCGGCGGGCACAGCGCGGCACCCGGCTGGAGCGTGCCGGTGGGGTCGAGCAGCGCGGCCCCCTCGGCGGTCAGCCGTCCGGCCTCCTGGCCGGCGACGAGGACCTCGGGGAGCACGTCGTCGAGGCGGAGCCCGGGGTGCCGGTCGGCGACGAGACCGTCGAAGGTCGAGACCATGCCGCGGTCGTAGCCGCGGGTGGCGGGGTCCACGGGGAACACGCCCGACGCGTCGCCGACGCCGAGCACCCGGCGGCCGGTGAGCCGCCAGTGGACGTACCCGGCGAGCGTGGTGATCGCCGCGACCTGCGGGACGTGCGGCTCCTCGTCGAGGACCGCCTGGTACAGGTGCGCGATCGACCAGCGCTGCGGGATGTTGTGGCCGAGCAGCTCGGTGAGCTCGGCGGCGGCACGCTCGGTGGTGGTGTTGCGCCACGTGCGGAACGGCACGAGCAGCTCGCCGTCGGAGTCGAACGCGAGGTACCCGTGCATCATCGCGGAGACGCCGAGCGCTCGGACCGCGGCGAGCGGGACGCCGTAGGTGTCCTGGACGTCGGCGAGCAGGGAGGCGACGCACTCCCGCAGGCCGGTCCAGACCGCGTCGAGCGAGTAGGTCCACGTGCGGTCGACGAACTGGTTCTCCCAGTCGTGGCTGCCGGACGCGACCGGGACGCCGTCGGCGTCGACCAGGCAGGCCTTGATGCGCGTCGAGCCGAGCTCGATCCCGAGGACCGTCGCGCCCGCCGTGATCGCCGCGCGGGTCCGGGCGAGGTCGTCAGCCATGTCACGGCTCCTTCGGTCGCAGGCGTCCGAAGGCTCGACGAGCGTGCGGACGATCACCGGCCGCGCGGCGGACACCGGCGGCCGGGGCCAATGTTAGCGCTCACATCGACCCATCCGTAAAGCGCGCGGACACGGGTCGCGCCAGGGGCCCGTCGGGGCGTCAGCCGGGCGGGCGCACCGAGCTCGCGCGGACCACGAGCTCGGCCGGGATCTGCTGCCGGGCGACGTCGGACCCGGCGAACGCGGCCTCCAGCGACCGCACCGCGAGCCGCCCGAGCGCCCCGAAGTCCTGCCGCACCGTGGTCAGCGGGGGCGTGTAGTGCGCCGCCCCGACCTCGTCGTCGAACCCGACGACCGCGACGTCGTGCGGCACCCGCACGCCGTGCTCCCAGAACGCGTGCAGCAGGCCGAGCGCGAGCTGGTCGTTCGCGGCGAAGATCGCCGACGGCAGCCCCTCACGGACCATCCGCAGGCCGAGCTCGTACCCGTCGGCCGCGTCCCAGCCGGCCTCGACGTGCTCGGGCGCCCCCGGGCCGGACACCTCCCGCCACCCGGCGAGCCGGTCCTGCGCGTCGAACCAGTCCTGCGGACCGGCGACGTGCACCACCGAGGAGTGCCCCTGGTCGAGGAGGTGCTGGGTCGCGAGGCGGGCACCGTGCCGCTGGTCCACGCCGACCGCGTGCAGGTGCGGGACGGGCGGGACGTCCGACGCCGACGAGATGAGCACCACGGGCACCGGCGACGCGATCGCCGCGATGGCCTGGGCGACCTCGGTGGTGGGCGCGATGATCGCGATGCCGTCGACCCCCTGGCCGAGGAAGTGCTCGACGGCGGCGTGCATGGTCTCGCCGTCGAACTGCCGGATCGTCGCCACCGACACGTACCAGCCCACCACCCGGGCGGCTTCCTCCAGACCCACGAGCGTGCTCGTCGGGCCGTACAGCGCGGTCGCGGGCGTGACCACGCCGAGCGTGCCGGACCGGCGGGTGACCAGGGCCCGGGCGGCACTGTTGCGGCGGTAGCCGAGGCGGGCGATCGCGTCGTTGACCCGCTCGCGCGTCTCCGGCCGGACGCTCGGATGGTCGTTGAGCACGCGGGAGACGGTCTGGTGCGAGACGCCGGCGAGCTGGGCGACGTCGCTCATCGCGGGCGGGCGGGCGGCGGTGGTCATCTCGTCGTCAGCCGGCGTACTGGGCGCCGAGCTCGCGCGAGCGGTCCCGCGCCGCCTCCGCCGCCGCCACGACGCCCGCCCGGACGCCGTGCGCGTCGAGCACCCGGACCGCGGCGACCGTGGTGCCGCCCGGCGACGAGACCCGCTCGCGCAGCACCACCGGATGGTCCCCCGACTGCGCGGCGAGTGCCGCGGAGCCCTCGACCGTCGCCACCGCGAGCCTCGTCGCGAGATCTCGGGTCAGGCCGAGCAGGACGCCCGCCTCGGCCATCGCGTCGATCAGGTAGAACGCGTACGCCGGCCCGGAGCCCGAGATGGCGGTGACCGCGTCGAGGTCCTTCTCGGCGACGCGGACCACCAGACCGGTCGCGGCGAGCATCCGCTCGACGAGCACCAGGTGCCCCTCGGACGCGTGCGCGCCGCCTGCGATCGCACTGGCGCCCTTGCCGACCACCGCCGGGGTGTTGGGCATGACGCGGACCACGGGTGTACCCGCCGGGAGCCGGCTCTCGTACGCCGAGATCGGCAGCCCGGCGGCGACGCTGACGACGACCTCGCCGCCCTTGAGGACCGGGGCGATCTCGTCCAGCACCGACGCGACGACGTTCGGCTTGACGGCGACCAGGACCACGTCCGCCCGCGCGGCGGCGTCACGGTTCGACGCACCCGTCCGGACCGCGTACCGCCCGGCGAGCTCGTCGGCCCGGGCCGTGGCGTGCTCCGTGACCTCCACCTGCTCCGGCGCCCAGCCCGCGGTGAGCAGCGCCGCGAGGAGCGTCTCGCCCATCACGCCCCCACCGAGCACCGCGACCTGCGGGGTGCCGGGTGTCTGGTCGGTCATCGTGGTCCTCCCGTCGTGCCGCCCGGTCGGCGACGCCGCGAGCCTACCGACCACCACCCCCGGACCCACCCTGCGGACCGGTGAACTGGCCCGGGACCACGCCTGCAGGAGGGGCGAACCCGCCGTCGACGACGAACTGCTCGCCACCGTCGCCGCCCAGGCCGGACAGTCCCCGGCTCGTGCTCGACGAGCCGGTGTCGATGGCCTGGGCCGTGTCGGCGAGGACCACCTCGTCGCCCAGCGCGACGCCCGAGAGGATCTCGGTGCGCTCCGCCCCGACGGCGCCGCGCTCGACCGTGACGGACGTCGGCGTGCCGTCCTCGAGCACCTGGACCGTCGCGTCCGTCCCGTCGACGTGGACCGCCGACGTCGGCACGGTGAGCACCTCGTCACCGCCCGCCACCGTGATCGTGACCTGCGCGGACGCACCGTCGTAGAGCGTCTCCTGCGTCGGGTCGAGCGCGAGCTCCACGGCGTACGACGGCTCCGACGTCTCCGACTGGTCGAGGACGCCGATGCTCGTGACCTTCGCCGTCAGCGTCGCATCGGTCGTCGGCGTCGTGACCGTCGCCTCCTGGCCCACCTCGACGATGTCGATGCTGGTCAGCGGCACCGTGGTCGCCACCGTGTGGCCGTCGGTGCCGAGCACGGTGACGACCGCCGTGGACGACGAGGCCTCGACCGACGCGCCCGGCGTGACCGACACCGCCGCCACCGTGCCCGCGATCGGGCTCGTCAGGGTGACGAACGCGAGCTTGTGCTGCTCGACCGCCAGGTCCGCCTCGGCCAGGTCGATCGCCGCCTGGTCGGCGAGGATCGTCGCCGCTGACGCCGGGCTCGACGCGTCCGCACCGGTGCGGTCCGCCGACGACGAGCCCGTGGGGGTCGTGGCGGCCGCGGTCGGGGTGCTCGACGTCGGGTTCGACGAGGGGTTCGACGACGCGTTCGAGGACGGGTCGCTCGACGTCGTCGAGCCCGTGGGGATCGACCCGTTGGGGTCCGTGGGCTCGGTGGCCGCGGCCTGGGCCTTCTGGAGGGCCCGCACCGCGTCGTCGAGCGACCTGGCGAGGGCGAGGAGCGCCTGCTGCTGGACGTCGGTCGCCTGCTGGGCGTCGAGCGTGCCGCTCACCGCCGCCTGGCAGTCGGCGAGCGCCTGCTCGACGGCGGAGGACGTGTCCGTCGTCGCGCCCTGGTGGTCGGCGGAGTCGGCGGCCGCGTCGGCGGCGTCGGCCGTCGGGGCGTCGGCCGGCTCGGTCGTCGGGTCGTCCGACGGCTCCGTCGTCGGGTCGTCCGTCGGCTCGCCCGTCGACGTCGGGCTCGGGCTCGGGCTCGGGGTCGGCTCCGGGTCGACGTCGTCGCCGACGACCGCGAGGAACGCGGCGCACGTCGCCTGCGCGGACGTCACGCTCGCGCTGCTCGTCGCGAGCGCCGACGACGCCGCCTCGTACTGGTCGAGCAGGTCCTGCTGCGCCTTCTGCACGGCGGCGACCGCCGCGACGACCGCCGGGTCGGTCGTGCCGGACGGCCGATCGCCGGTCGGGTCGGCCGAGCCGCCGGCCGGCTCGTCCGAGCCGCTCGACGGGGTCGTCGAGCCCGTCGAGGGCGTCGTGGAACCGGTCGAGGGCGTCGTGGAGCCGGTCGACGACGAGCTCGACGTCTGCGAGGCCAGGTCGTCCTCCAGTTGCTGCTGGGCGTCGGCGAGCTTCGAGGACGCGGTGTCGACGTCGTCCTGAAGAGACGCGGTGTCGAGCGTCGCGACGGTCTGACCTGCGGTGACGGAGTCGCCGACGGCCACGGGCACGGTCGCGACGGTGCCCGCCACGGAGAACGCGAGATCCCGGCGGGTGGCCGACGAGACGGTGCCCGTCGCGTGGATCGTCTGCGTGACGGTGCCGCGCGTGACCTCGGCCGTGCGGTACCGGTCCTGGCCGGAGCCCGCGACGGCGAGCGCGACGCCGCCACCGGCGGCCATGAGGACGACGGCACCGGCCGCGGTGAGCACGACGACGCGGCGGCGGCGCGCCCGGCGGCGGGCCGAGACGGACGGCCGGGGCTCGACGGCGGTGCGTGCGTCAGGCATCCGTGCCGCCCTGGGTCTCGTCGGTGGAGGAGCCGCCGTCGCCGCCCGGGCGGGTGCCGCGCATCACGAAGCCGGTGCTGCACCCGTCGGCGCCCTTGTCGGAGAGCGTGAGCGCCGTGGCGGTGACCTTGCCACTGTCGTCGGCCTCGCCGCGGGCGACCGCGCACAGCCCGACGGCGATCGCCGACGCGTCGGACGCGGCGTCCTGGGTGTAGGTCGTCGAGCCGTCGACCGTCACCGTGACGGTGCTGGTCGTGGCCTCGGGCGACGCGGTGCTGCCGTCCTGGGCCGGGGCCTGCGGGCGGGTCTGCTCGACCGTGATCGTGCTGCCCTCGACCGCCGTGACCTTGCCGGACGTGAAGCCGCCGAAGCCGCCCACGAACCCGGGGGCGCCGGACGGCAGGTCGGTCGGTGCGCCGTCCGGGCGGCCGGTGGGCCGGGTGCCCTGCGGCCCGTCGCCCTGCGGGCCGCCCTCGGGGGCGCCCTGCGGGCCGCCGCCGTTCGGACCTCCGCCGAACCCGCCTCCCCCGCCGCCGAACATCCCGAAGCCGCACGTGCCGTCGTCGCCGGCGGCCGTGATCCGCACGGTGCTCGCGGGCCCGGACACGTCGGTCGAGCTCTGCGTGCCGTCGCCGGTGGACACCGACGTCGTCGTGACGCACGAGCCGACGGTGACGTCCGCGAGCGCGGCCGCGACCGTGCGCGTGACCGTGGTGGTGTCGGTCCAGGTCACCGACGTCTGGGAGTCCGAGCTGCGGACCTGCATCACGGCGCCGTCGACGGCGACGATCTCGCCGGAGGTCCCGCCACCGCCGCCCTGCCGGCCGTCCTGCCGGCTGTCCTGCGGGCCTTGGGCGTTCGCCTCGCCGTTGCCCTGCGGCGCGGCGGTGGCGCCGTCGCCGGATCCCCCGGAGGAGCACGCGGCGAGCAGGAGCACGCCGACCGTGGCGAGCGCGGGCAGCGCGAGGGCGACGGCCGGGCGGCGCGTGCGCGGTGAACGGGTGACGGGGGTCATGAGGTCCTCCTTGAGGGGGTCGCGGGCGGGCACGTCACTCGGCCCGCAGCGCGTCGATGGGGGCGAGCCGGGCGGCCCGCGTGGCGGGGTAGACGCCGAACACCAGGCCGATCGCGATGGCCACGACGACCGACCCGGCGACGGCGGCGCCGGACACGACGACGGACGTGCCGAGAAGGCCGGGCAGCACCTGCGCCGCGACGATGCCGAGCGCGGCGCCGAGGATCCCGCCGCCGAGACCGAGCACGCCGGCCTCGACGAGGAACTGCCGGCGGATCGCCCACGGCGGGGCGCCGAGCGCCTTGCGCAGGCCGATCTCGCGGGTCCGCTCGGTGACGGACACGAGCATGATGTTCATGACCCCGATGCCGCCGACCAGCAGCGACAGGGCGGCGATGCCGGTGAGCAGCACGGTGAGCGTCTTGTAGACCGCGGTCGCGGTCGACACCAGGGCGTCCTGGCTGTTCACCGTGAAGTCGGCGCTGTCGGCGTCCGTGATCCCGTGCAGGTTGAGCAGCGTCCGGGTGGCCTCCTGGTAGGCGGCGCTGAGCTGGTCGTTCGACTCGGCCTGCAGGTACACGGTGGAGACGGCCTCGCGGGACTGGCCGCCGACGAGCGTGTCCGCCGCGGTGCTGAGCGGGACGACCGCGACGTCGTCGAGGTCGCTGTCGCCGCTCGCGCCCTGCGACTCCAGCACGCCGATCACCTGGAAGTCGTGGCCCGAGATCGTCACGGTCTGCCCGACGACGCGGGTGGTGCCGAACAGCTCCTTCGCCGTCTCGGGGCCGAGCACCACGACGTTGGCGCGCTGCTCGTCCTGCTCGGCCGTGAAGAACTTCCCGCTCGCGACCGTGCGGGCGCGGACGTCGAGCCAGTCCGTCGTGGTGCCGACCACCTGGGTCGTCCAGTTGGTGTCGCCCGCCTCCAGGGAGACCGACGTGGTCTTCTCCGGCGCGACGGCGGCGACGTCCGGTGTGTTGACCTTCGAGGCCAGTGCCTCGGCGTCGGCGCGGGTCAGCGTGGTGCGGGTGCCGAAGCCGCCGCGCACCCCGCTCGAGTCCGTGCTGCTGCCGGGCTTGACGATGAGCAGGTTGCTGCCGAGCGAGCTGATCTGCGCCGAGACGTCCTTCTGGGTGCCGAGGCCGAGGCCCACCGTGAGGATGACCGCGGCGATGCCGATGAGGATGCCGAGCACCGTGAGCGTGGAGCGCAGCCCGTGGGTGCGCACCGCGGACCAGCCGGTCCGCAGCGTCTCCGTCCAGGTCATGCGGCCACCGCCGTGTCCTGCACGACGAGCCCGTCGCGGACCCGGACCACGCGCTGCGCACGCTCGGCCACCTCGGCCTCGTGCGTGATGAGCACGATCGTGCGGCCCTGGTCGTGCAGCTCGTCGAACAGCGCGAGGACGTCGTCGGACGACGCGGTGTCGAGGTTGCCCGTCGGCTCGTCCGCGAGCAGCAGGGCCGGCTCCCCGACGAGCGCCCGGGCCACGGCGACGCGCTGCTGCTGGCCGCCCGACAGCTCACCGGGCCGGTTGTCGAGCCGGTCGCCCAGCCCCACGCGCTCGAGCGCGGCCGTGGCCCGTGCGCGCCGCTCGGCGCCCGGCACCCGCCCGTACATCAGGGGCAGCTCGACGTTGCGCAGCGACGACAGGGACGGCAGCAGGTGGAACTGCTGGAACACGAACCCGATGCGCCGGTTGCGGATGTCCGCGAGGTCGATCTCGTCGAGCTCGCCGACGTCCTCCCCCGCGAGCCGGTACGAGCCGCCGGTGACGGTGTCGAGGCAGCCGAGGATGTTCATCAGCGTCGACTTGCCGGAGCCCGACGGGCCCATGACCGCCACGTACTCGCCCGCGTCGATGCGCAGGTCGACGCCGCGCAGGGCCTCGAACTCGATGCTGCCGGTGCGGTACGTCTTGCGGACGCCGGCGAGGTCGATGACCGGCGACGCGCCGGCCGGGGTGGGCTCAGCCATTGTTCGGACCACCCTGGAAGTTCTGGGTGAAGCCCTCGGGCGGTCCGCCCTGGAACCCGCCCGCCGGACCGCCGTACTGGAGCTGCGGGCCCTGCTCGCCGTTCTGGCCGGAGCGGTTGCCGCCCGGCGTGAACACCGCGAGCACCACCTCGTCGCCCTCGGCCAGGCCGGAGGTGATCTCGGTGACGTTCCCCGACGTCTCGCCGACGGTGACGTCGACGGTGCTCTTGGTGCCGTCCGTGGCGACCTTCGTGACCGTGGACGTCCCGTCGGTGGTGGTCACCGCGAGGCTCGGCACGGTGAGCACGTCGGTGCGGCGCTCGTAGACGAGGTCGACGTCGGCGGAGACGCCGTCGTGCAGGCCCTCCTGCCCGGGCGTGATGTCGACGGTGACGGGGTAGGCCGCGACGCCCTGCGTGCTCGTCGAGAGCAGGCCGATGGTCGCGATCGTGCCGAACACGGGGTCGGTGGCGCCGTCGGGTGTGACCTCCGCCTGGTCGCCGACCTCGAGGTTCGCCACGTCCGCGTCGGACACGCTCACCTCGACCTGCCACGCGTCGGTGCCGACGATGACGAACTGGGCGGTCGACGTGTCGGAGCCGTTCGAGCTCGGGTTGGACCCGTTGCCGCTCGACGAGCCGGTGACCGCGTCGCCGACCTCGAGGTTCACCTCGGTGAGCAGGCCCGCGACGGGTGCGGTGAGCGTCGCGCCGGCCATGGCGGTCTGCGCGGCGTCGGCCTGCGACTGGGCCACGTCGACCTGGGCCTGCGCGGCGGCGACCTGCGCCTTCGCGCTCGTCGACCCGTCGGAGCCGTCCGTCGCGTCGGAGAGCTTGGCCTGCGCGCTCGCGAGCGTCGCCTGCGCCTGCAGCAGGTCCGCGTTGAGCTGCAGCGTGTCGACGGTCGCGAGCGTCTGGCCTGCGGTGACCGTCTGGCCCGTCGCGACGTCGACCGCCGTGACGGTGCCGCTCACGGCGAACGACACGTCCTCCTGCACCGCGGGCGCGATCGTGCCGCTCCCGCTGACCGACTTCTGCATGGTCGTCAGGCTCGCGGCGACGGTCCGGGTGGCCTGGGTGGCGGCCTGCGACGCCGACGCGTCACGGATGCCGAACCACCACACCCCCGCCGTCACCACGCCGACCACGGCGACGCACGCCACGATCCTCAGCAGCGGACCAGTCCGCCTCCACAGCCGCAGCATGTTCTCCCTTTACGACGATGCCCGTTGGATGTCCGGGCCCGAACGTAGGGAGCGCTCCTGGGGCGGTCGTAGCACGAGCCTGTGCCCGACCTGTGAGACTCAGGACGAGAGGCGGAGCCCGGTCACGAGCACGTCGACCATGCGGCGCGCGTCGTAGCCGTGCTTCCCCCTCGCGCCTGCGCACAGCCCGCCGACTCCGCGCAAGAGGTCCACCGCGTCGAGGTCGTCGCGGGTCTCTCCCGAGCCCGCCGCGGCGTCGAGCAGCGCCCTGCACACGGGGACGAGACGCTCCAGGAAGTAGGCGTGCAGCGGGTCGAAGCACGGGTCGTCCGACTGCAGCACGGAGGCGAGGCCCTGCTTCGTGACGAGGAAGTCGACGAACAGGTCGACCCACTGCCGGAGCGCCGCGTAGGGGGTCTCGGCCGTGGCGAGGAGCGCCGGGCCGGCCTCCGCGAGCCGTTCGACCTGGTGGCGGTAGACCGCGATGATCAGGTCCGCCCGCGTGGGGAAGTGGCGGTAGATGGTCGCCGTCCCGACACCCGCCCGGGCGGCGATGTCGCGGACGGGCGCGTCGACCCCCGAGCGGACGAAGACCGCGGCCGCCGCCTCCAGCAGTGCTTCCGCGTTGCGGCGGGCGTCGGCTCTCGGCGCCCGCCGTGCCGGTTCGCCTACCTGCTCGACTGCGTGTTCGACTGCCTGTTCGCCTGCCTGGTCGCCCGCCTGCGTCCCTGTCGCGCTCACGATCCTCCGGCCTCCTCGGGGCACCCTCGTTGCGAAACGGGACACTGTTCCGTATCGTCAAACGGGACGACGTTCCGCTTCGTCATCATGCCACGCGACGGCCCCGCCGAGATCACCGGGCAGGACGACGCGCACCCCGAAGGAGCCACCGCCATGCCCCGTGCCGTCGTCTTCGACCAGACCGGCGCCCCCGACGTCCTGCACCTCGTCGACGAGCCCACCCCGGAGCCTGGACCCGGCGAGGTGCGCGTCAAGCTCGAGGCCGCCGGGGTCAACCGGCTCGACCAGATGATGCGCGCCGGTGCCTACCCGAGGCCGTTCCGGCTCCCCCACGCCAGGATCGGCTGCGAGGGGACGGGCACCGTCGACGCGCTGGGCCCGGCCGTCGAGGGGCTCGCCCTCGGCGACCCGGTGCTCATCACGGCCGTGCCCTCGATGGATCTCGACGGGACGTACGCCGAGTACACCGTGGTTCCCGCCACCTCGCTCCTCCCCCGACCGGCGGGACTCGACGCCACCGCCGCGGCGGCCCTCTGGGTCTCGTACGCGACCGCCTACGGGGCCCTCGTCGAGACGTCCGGGATGCGACCCGCCGACCACGTCCTCATCACCGCGGCGTCGAGCTCCGTCGGGCTCGCGGCCATCCAGGTCGCCCGGCAGATCGGCGCCGTGCCGATCGCCGTCACCCGGACGACCGCCAAGAAGGACGCGCTCCTCGCGGCGGGCGCGGAGGCCGTCGTGGCCACCGACGCCGACGACCTGGACGCCACCGTGCGCGCTCGCACGGGAGGAGCCGGCGTGGACATCGTGCTCGACTCCGTCATGGGCCCCGGGCTGGCCCGGCTGGCGACGGCCGCCAGGCCCGGCGGCACCGTCACCACCGTCGGATGGCTCGACCCGCGGCCCGCGACCGTGCCGATGACCGCGCCGCTGACCATCCACCGCTACATGGGCTTCGCACACGTCCTGGACGCCGTCGTGGTCCGCCGCATCGCCGCCTTCCTGACCGCCGGCCTGCGGACCGGGGCGCTGCGCCCCACGATCGACACGGTCCTCGGCCTCGACGACGTCGTGGAGGCGCACCGCCGGCTCGAGCGCGGCGACGGGTTCGGCAAGATCGTCCTCACGGTCTGAGCGTCACCCGGGCCTCCGGCCCGCGACCGACGGTGCCGAAACGTTACGCACCCCGGTCCGGGCGGCCCGATTCCCTCCCGTTCGCGGACTTAGTTCGTTATGTTGAGAAAGTCCAGCAGACGTCCCGTGCTCGGCTGCGCGCCGGCCCCCGGGGTCATCAGGAGGTTCAATGAGGAACCGTTCGCTCGCACGCCGCCGGACGGGACGACCTCCCGGCCGGACCGCCGCCACCACCCTCGCCGCCGCGCTCGGTGCGCTCGCGGTGCTGGGCACCACCGGCCTCGCCACGCTCCCCGCCCAGGCGGCGGACGCCCCAGCCGCCGCCGACACCGTCGACCTCGTCGACGCCGACGCCACCGCGCAGACCCGCTCCCTGTTCTCCTACCTGCGGGACGTGCGCGGCGACGGCATCCTCTTCGGCCACCAGCACACGACCTCGTACGGCCTGACGTTCGACGAGGACGACGGCGCGAGCTCGGACGTGAAGAGCGCCACGGGCGACCTGCCCGCCGTGTTCGGCTGGGACACGCTGATCATCCAGGGCGACGAGCGCCCGGGTCAGCAGGACAACACGGCCGCACAGAACGTCGCGATCCTCGCCGACTCGATCGAGAAGGCGGACGCGGCGGGCGGCATCAACACGCTCTCGTCGCACATGGAGAACTTCGTCACCGGCGGCTCGTTCTACGACACCACGGGCGACACCCTGCGGGCCGTGCTGCCCGGCGGCGCCAAGAACGCCGACCTCAACGCGTACCTCGACAACGTCGCCCTGCTCGCCCAGTCGGTGCACGGCGCCGACGGCGAGCTCATCCCGATCGTCTTCCGGCCGTGGCACGAGAACGCCGGGTCCTGGTTCTGGTGGGGTGCCGCGTTCGGCTCCCCCGGCGAGTACCAGGAGCTCTACCGGTACACCGTCGAGTACCTGCGCGACGTCAAGGGCGTGCACAACCTCCTGTACGCGTTCTCTCCGGGCAGCGGCTTCGGCGGGAACGCCGAGCAGTACCTCAAGACGTACCCGGGCGACGACTTCATCGACGTGCTCGGCCTCGACGCGTACGACGACACCGGCTCGCAGACGTTCCTCGACGGCCTCGTCGCCGACCTGGGCATGATCGCCGACCTCGCCGACGAGCGCGGCAAGATCTCCGCGTTCACCGAGTTCGGGGTGTCCGGCGGCGTCGGCTCGTCCGGCACGAACCCGGAGAGCTGGTTCACCAAGGTGCTCGGCGCGCTCAAGGGCGACCCGAAGGCGGCCCGCAGCGCGTACATGCTCACGTGGGCCAACTTCGACGTCGGCCAGCACTTCGTGCCCGTCCCGGGCGACGGCACGTACGAGGACTTCCAGGCGTACGCCGCCGACCCGTTCACGCTGTTCGCCCCCGAGGTCGAGGGCGCGTTCGACCGGGTCACCACCGCGACCCCGGCGCAGCCGCTCGTGCACCTCGTCTCCCCCGCCGACGGCTCCCGGGTCGCCACCGGGCCGACGACGATCCGCGTCACCGTGCAGGGCGTCGAGCCGGACCGCGTCTACGTGACCAGCAGCAAGGGCGCCACGGTCGAGCTGACCGGGGGCGACGGCCTGTGGTGGACCGGCGAGTGGGCCATCCCGGCCGCGCAGCTCGACAACAGCACGCAGGACGTCACCGTGCACGTGGTCGTGGACGGCGCCGAGGTGCTGACCGACGACGCGTCCGTGGTGCTCGGGCCGCGCCCGACCTACCCCGCCGGCGTGGTCGACGACTTCGAGGGCTACGGCGACGACACGGCGCTGCGGGCGGAGTACGTGTCCTACGGCGCCAACACGCTGTCCCTCGAGACGGGCGTGCACGGCGGGGGCAGCAAGGCGTTGCGGATGGACTACGACTTCGCCACCCAGACGTACACCGGTCTCGGCAAGCAGGTCGGTGCCGACTGGTCGGACTTCAGCGAGCTGTCGCTGTGGGTCCAGCCGGACGGGTCGAACAACAAGATGGTCCTGCAGCTCGTCGCGGGCGGTGTCTCGTACGAGGCGTACCCGTCGCTGGCCGGCACCACGGCGTCCGTCGTGACCGTGCCCTTCCGCGACTGGCGACCGGCGCCGTGGGACACGTCGCACGCCGACCGGCGCATCACGGCGGAGGACCTGGCGTCCGTCTCGCAGTTCAACGTGTACGTCAACCAGGTCGACGGCGGCGCACCCAGCGGGAGCATCGTGGTGGACGACATCGCCGCCAAGGTCGGCCCGCCGGTCTTCTCCGACGTGCCGCGCGGCCACCCGTACGAGACGGAGATCCTCTGGCTGTACGGCCAGGGCCTCGACGCGGGCTACCCGGACGGCACGTTCCGCCCGACGAGGACCGAGACCCGGCGGGCGGCGGTCTCGCTGCTCTACCGCTACTCGGACGCGACGTTCACGCCGACCGTCAAGAAGCCGTCGTTCGTCGACGTCCCCAAGAAGGACCGGGACTACGCGGCCGTCGAGTGGGCCGTCGACCAGAAGATCGTCACGAACAAGCCGGTCCCGCTGTTCCTGCCGGACGCCCCGCTCGACCGCTCGTCGGCCGCGCAGCTCCTGTGGAAGCTCGCGGGCTCGCCCGAGCCGGAGGCCGCGGCGACGTTCAAGGACGTCCCCTCCTGGTTCCCGTACGCGAAGGCGATCGCGTGGGCGACGGAGAAGGGCGTCGTCACGCCCGTCTCCCAGACCCAGTACGGCGTGCTGCGGGTCGTCACCCGGCAGGACATGGCGGCGTACCTGTACCGGTACGACCACCTGCCGACGCCGCTGGAGCCGCAGCTGCTGTACGACTTCGCCGACGGGGCGCAGGGCTGGTCGTCGTTCGCGGGGACCACGACGGGGACCGACGGCGCACTGGCCGTCGACAGCCCCGCGCCCGACGGCACGTGGGCCGGCGTGCAGCCCGGCTCGCTCGACCTGACGGGCCGCACCGAGCTGCGGTTCGACCTCGCCCGGACCACCGGCGTCGACACCAAGGTGGCCCTGCAGCTGGGCAGCAGCTGGACGTGGTGCGAGACGGCCCAGACGGGGTGGATCGACGGACCGCGGGTCGACGCGGACGCCGTGGTGGTCGACCTGACGACGCTCAGCGCCGACTGCCAGGCGCTGCTCGGCGACGTCAAGGGGATCAACATCTACCTCAACGGCGGGCAGCACGTGCTCGACGACGTCGAGGTGCGCTGACCTCTCCACGAGCGACGGGCCCGGTCGGCGTCTCGACCGGGCCCGTCGCCGTCGGTACCTGATCGGGTGAACGTTCCGCCCGTGAGGTTCGACGCCCGTCGCCTAGCCTCTCCCGCATGCCCGAAATGCCCGTGTCACCGCCGACGCTCGGAGCCCCCCGCTCGTACCGCGACACCGACCCCGTCGCGATCTGGGGGTTCGTGCTCACGTTCCTCTGCTGGCCCGTCGGGCTCGTCGTCTCGTTCGTCGCGCTGCGCCGGGTCCGTCGCACCGGGCACGGCGGCTGGGGCCTCGCGGTCGCGGGGACGGCCCTGTCCACGCTCGCCGCGGTCGCGACCGCGCTCGCCGGCGCCGTGCTGGTCGCGCGCACCGACCTGCCGGAGCAGTGGCTCGCGCAGGGCGGCGCGCACGCCGACGCCACGGCCGTCCGGGTGGCGAACGACGTCGCGGACGACCTCACGACGCGGTTCGAGAAGGACGGCGAGTGGCCGCAGGACGAGGGCAGCAGGGTCGTCGACGACGTCCGCGTCGAGACCTACCGCACGGACGACGAGCTGTGCGTCGACGCGGCGCGCGGCGACCACCACGTGTCCGTCGTCGACGGCGAGGCACGGTCCGACCTGAGCTGCGCGGAGCGTGGCTTCACGCAGACGTTCCTGGCCGCCGGCACGCGGGACGACGAGGCGCAGGAACGGGACCGGCAGGCCGCCCTCGTCGCCGAGCTGCGTGCCCGCGCCGCGATCGTCGCCGGGCGGTCCTCGCTCGACGGCAAGCCCCGCCTCGGCAAGCTCAAGACCGACAAGGCCGACCTCGAGGTCTGCTCCGCCGTCGTCGTCACGTGGGGCCACCTCGACGACGTGGAGGCGCGCGAGGCCCTGTTCCGCCTGCTGCAGGAGGTCGACGACGACGTCGAGATGACGACGTTCGTGGACGACTTCCAGGACTTCGAGCTGCACGACCCGACCTGGGACCCGTTCGCCCGCAACCTGCTCTACCTCGAGGCCGGCTGCTGGCGGGGCGGTTTCGTCGGGCCGGACGGCCCGGACATCGGGCTGCCCGCCCTGTGGACCGCGCCGCTCACGCAGAAGATGATCGACGCCGACGAGGCGCTGGCTGCCGGGGTCAAGGCGGGCGACCCCGCCGCCGTCGCGCGGTCGGAGGCGGAGCACGACGAGGAGGAGGCGCAGATCAAGGCGGCCATCGCAGCGCGGACCTGACGGGGACCGGGTCAGGCGGGGACGACGAGCCCGTCGCGCACCAGCCCGCGCAGCGACGGCAGCACGTCCGCCGCGACCGAGTCCGCGCCGACCTCCAGGAGCGCACCGAGCGCCCCGACGATCTGCCCGACCGTCAGCTCGCCGTCGCACGCCCCGACGAGGCCCGCGAGCGCCGTCCCGGCCTGGACCGCCCGGCCGAACCCGCCGCCCTGGCGCAGGAGCACGACCTGCGGGTCCACCTCGCCGGGCGTCAGGTACCGCTCCTCCGTGACGTCCGGCGCGACGACCAGCCGGGCGGCCTGGAGCGCGTCGTCGTCCCGGCCCTGGAGCCACTCGTGGGCCGCGAGGCTCGCCGCGATCGCCGGGCCGAGCGGCTGATGCACGCTGCCGGTGACCTCCTCCAGCCGGCGCAGCGTCGGGTCGCCCGAGACCGGCCGGCGCAGCGTCACGACGCCGAACCCGATCGCCTCGACGTCGCGCGACGCGAAGTCGTCGAGCCACGCGCCGTACCGGGCCGCCCACGCGTCCCGGTCGCGGTCCGGCGTGGTTCCGCCGTCGCGGATCCACGTCTCGGCGTACTGCGCGGGGTCCTGCAGCTCGCGCTGCACGACCCAGCCGTCGAGCCCGCTCGCGTCGACCCACGCGCCGACGCGCTCGTGCCACTCCTCGCCGCCGCGGACCTCCCAGTTGCCGAGCAGCTGGGCCACCCCGCCCGGTTCCAGCACCGCGCCGACGCCCTCGACGAGCTCCTGCACGATCGCGTCACCCGACCGGCCGCCGTCGCGGTACTCGTACTCCGGGACCCCGGCCGCGCGCGGCGTGATGACGAACGGCGGGTTGCTCACCACGAGGTCGAACCGCTCGCCCGCGACGGGCTCGAGCATCGACCCGGCACGCAGCGACAGCCGGTCCTCGTCGAGCCCCGCGAGGGCGGCGTTGAACCGGGCGAACGCGAGCGCCCGCTCCGAGATGTCCGTGCCCAGCACGTGCGACGTGTGCCGGGAGGCGTGCAGCGCCTGGATGCCGCAGCCCGTGCCGAGGTCCAGCGCCCGGCGCCGCTCGTCGCGCACGGTGACCTGCGCGAGCGTCGTGGACGCCCCGCCGACGCCGAGCACGTGGTCGGTCCGCAGCGCACCACCCGTGGCCAGCTCGCCGAGGTCGGACGCGATCCACCAGTCGACCTCGCCGTGGCCGTCGACGGCGACGTAGGGGCGCAGGTCGACGCGGGCCCGGACCTCGTCGTCGGGTCCCTCGCCGGCCGCCGTGACCAGCCCGAGCCGCTCGGCGCCCGCGACGCCGAGCCGCGGCAGCGCGTCCGCGAGGACCCGCCGGGGCACGGCCGCGCCGAGCAGGAAGAGCCGGGCGAGGACCGGGACGGGCTCGGTCCGGCCCGCGGTCGCCCGGCGGGCGGGGACGGGCTCCTCGCGGTGCAGCGCGTCCGCGGCGACGGACCCGAGGACGTCCTCGACGCCCACCACCGAGTACCCGGCGGTGGTGAGGTCGGTGCGCAGGTCGTCGAGCAGGCCGCGGTCGGTGACGGGCGCTCCCGGGGTCTGGTTCACCCGGCCATTGTCCCGGACGGCCGGGCGTCGGACCCGGGCGCGGGCCCGCCGCCCAGCACGAGGTCGACCACCACCGGGCGGTGGTCGCTCCCCGTGCGTGCGGCCTCGCCGTCCGGGACGTGCACGGACTCGACGGTGAGGTCGTCGGTGACGAGCGCGCCGTCGATGCGCTTGCGCGGGGCGCCGGCCGGGAAGGTCGGGTCGCCGTCGGGTGCGACGTCGGTCAGCACCTCGCCGAGGCGCTTCCACGCGGCGCCCGCCGGCAGCTCGTTGAGGTCCCCCATCACGACGGTCGGCGACCCGCCCGGAGCCGGGACGGTCGCGTCGACGACGAGGTCCACGTGCTCGGCACGCTCGACCCGGTGCAGGCTGAGATGCACGACGACGACCCGGACCCCGTCGACGGACGCGACGCTGACCCCCCGGCGCGTGGTGCCGACCCGCCACGGCAGCCGCACCGGACGGGCCTCCGTCACGGTGTGCCCCGGCGCGACGAGCAGGGCGGTGGTGCGCGCGCCCCGGCCGTTGACCACGGGGACGAGCCCGGTGTCCGCGCCGAACCGTCGCAGCCGCCACCGGCCGGCCGGGCCGCGCGGAGGCTCCTGGACGCCCAGCACGTCGGGTCGGGCGGTCCGGACCACCTCGACGGCCGCCGACCGGTCGAGCTTGAGGCCCTTGAGGTTGTAGGTCATGAGCCGCAGCCGCGTCCCGTCCGTCACACGGGCCATCCTCCCGGTCGGTCAGCCGGCCAGCCAGGCGACGGCCGCGCGCAGGAGGGTCCGGTGCGACGGCGACGCGTACGAGCGGACGTCGTGGCCGAGGGCCGAGTAGACGGCGCGACCGCCGGGCGCGACCCACACGACGGGGTGGTCCACGTCGTCGTGGCGGGCGACGGCGAGGACGTGCACCGACGGGTCGCGGACCAGGTCGAGGTACCGCTCGTCGTAGGCGGCGAGCGTCCCGTCCACGAGGGAGGCGGTCACGGGGTGCGCGTCGTCGACCACCCGGAGCACCGCGTCGCCGATGGGCGGGTGCCAGGACGTGCCGTCGACCCACCGGCCGCCGAGGGTCGCGGCCCAGCGGGGGTCGTCGCCGAACGTGTTCGCGGACTGGTGCACGGCGAGCACGGGGACGCCGTCGCCGACGAGCGCGGCGCGCCGGTCGTGGAACGGCAGCCACGCGTCGTCGTCGCCGTCGAAGGCGGGGTCGGGACGGCCGCTGCCGGCGTTGACGACGAGCAGGTCGGGCCGCGGGACGTCGTCGAGCGCGTCGGGGAACGTGCTGCGGAGCGTGACGTCCCACCCGTCCTCGGCGAGCAGGCCCGTGAGTGCGTGGGACGTGGCGGCGTGGTCGTGCCAGGGGTCCTCGTAGCGGCCGTGGCCGACCAGGACGAGCGCGTGCGGCATGGGACCGAGCCTCTCAGACGTGCTCGGGGTCCGGCCCGCCGACCGCGGTCGACAGCGCGTACCGGGCGTTGCCGAACACCACGTACAGCAGCGGGCTGCACGCCAGCAGGGCGCCGACCACGGGGTGCGTGACGACCGCGGCGGCCAGCAGCCCGAGGACCGCGACCGAGACCAGCGCGAGGTACCAGCGGCGCACGACCAGGAACACGCACGCCCGCAGCAGCGCACCGAACCTGGCGTCGGGCAGCTCGACGGCCGCGACGAGTGCGAACGCGGCGACGGCGACGACCACGACGATCCCGACCAGGAACAGCGGCAGCAGCGGCCCGGCCCACGCGGCACCCGAGCCGGTGAGCGCGCCCGCCACGTCCACGCCGAGCACCCCGACGGCGGCGGCCGCGGCCGCCCACACGGCCAGCCCGCGCCGCCAGCCCGAACGGTACGCGGACCAGAACGTGCGGCCCACGGGCTCGTCGGGCGCGGCGAAGACGCCGAACGCGCCGACCAGCGCGGGCCCGCAGACCACGGAGACGGCCAGCACGCGCGGCCACGCGGCGACCGGGTCGGTGAGCAGGCCGAGGACGGCGAGCAGCGGGCTGGTGGTGAGCGCGAGCAGCAGGTTGACCGCGAGCGCCGTCCAGACGAGCCGGAACCCGCCGGCGTACGTCTCGTGCCCCACCCGGCGGGCCGCGGGCCTGACGACCGCGCTCATCCCTTCAGCCCGCTCGTCGCGATGCCCTGGATGAAGTACTTCTGGCCGAGCAGGAAGATCACCAGGATCGGCACGACGGAGATCACCGAGCCGGTCATGATCATCGCGTAGTCGCCGTCGTACAGGCCGACGAACTGCTTGAGGCCGAGCTGCACGGTCCACAGGTCGTTGCTGGTCAGGTAGATGAACGGGCCCATGTAGTCGTTCCAGGTGGCGACGAACGTCAGCAGGGCCAGCGACGCGAGGGCAGGCTTGGACAGCGGCAGGATGATCCGCCGGTAGATGCCGTACTCGGAGAGGCCGTCGATGCGGGCCGCCTCGCACAGCTCGTCGGGGATCGTCAGGTAGTACTGGCGCAGCAGGAACACCCCGAACGCGCCGAACGCCTGCATGAGGATGAGCGACCAGAACGTGTTCACCAGGTGCGCCTTCTGCAGCATCACGTACTGCGGCACCATGTACGCCTGCCACGGCACCGCGATGGTCGCGATGTACGCGAGGAACAGCGCGTCGCGGCCGCGGAACCGCACCTTCGAGAACCCGTAGGCGGCGAAGCTGCCGGTGAGCACCTGCAGGACCGTGATGGTCACGGACAGGAACAGCGAGTTGCGCAGGTACTGCGCGAGCGGGATGCGGGTCCAGATGTCCACGTAGTTGTGCCACTGGAACTCGCGGGGGACCCACTGGATCGGCACGGTGAACACCTCGTTGCTCAGCTTGAGCGACGAGGACACCATCCACGCGAACGGCACGAGGATCGCCAGCGCGACGACCGTGAGCAGCGCGTACGCCACGACGGCGCGCACCGGTTGGCCGGGCCGTGGGCCTGGCGCGGTCGGCGGGGCGATCTCGACGGTCGGCCGGGAGACGGCCTCGGTGGTGGTCATCGGTCCTTCCTCCCCTCGCCGAGACGGAACTGCAGGACCGTCACGACCAGCACGATGACGAAGAGCACCAGCGAGATCGCCGAGGCGTACCCGAAGTCGCCCTGCGCGATGCCCTCCCGGTAGATGAGCTGGGACAGCACGAGCGTGGAGCGGCCGGGGCCGCCGTCGGTCATGACGACGATGAGGTCGAACACCTTGAAGCTGCCGACGGTCAGGAGGACGAGCACGAGGAACGTCGTCGGGCGCAGGCTGGGCAGCGTGATGTGCCAGAACCGCTGCCACGCGTTCGCGCCGTCCACGCGGGCCGCCTCGTAGTACTCGACGGGGATCGTCTGGGGGCCGGCGAGGAACAGGATCATGTAGTAGCCCATGTCCCGCCAGACGCTCGTGATGATGACGGCGGGCATCGACCAGTCGGAGCTCGACGTCCACCCGGGCGGGTTGCTGACGCCGATCGCCTCGAGGAACTGGTTGATCGGCCCCATCGTGGGGTTGAAGAGCATGTTCCAGACGACGGCCACGGCCACCATCGACGTGACGTAGGGGAAGAACGCCGCCGTCCTGAAGAACCGCACGCCCTTGAGCTTGCGGTTGAGCACCAGGGCCAGGCACAGCGAGACGACGAGCGTCAGCGGCACGTGCCCGACGCCGTAGTAGAGCGTGTTGCGCAGGGCGATCCAGAACGTCGCCGAGCCGAACATCTTCTGGAAGTTCTCCAGCCCCACCCACTCGGCGGGGTTGTACGAGTCCCACTCCATGAAGGCCAGCGCGAACGCCGCGACGACCGGGACGAGCGTGAGGACCGCGAAGCCGAGGAAGTTCGGCAGGATGAAGCTCCAGCCGACCAGGGCGCTGCGCCGGCGCTGCCGGGCCACGCGGCGGGTGTCGGTGGGGACCGTCACCGGGGCTGCGGTGATCGCCATGACTCTCCTTCGAGCCGTCGGGGATGTGGTGCGAAGCGCTGCGGCGGGCCCGGGTGCCGGGCCCGCCGCAGCGACGGGGTCAGTCGAGGACCTCGTCCTTGACCCGGCTCTCCATCTCGGCGATGCCGTCGTCGACCGACTTCTCGCCGACCATGATCAGGTCGTGCTCCTCGTCGAGGATCGTGCTGATGTCGGCCGTCTGGTCGGACGGCGCCATCTCGAGCGTCACGTCGTCCGGGGCGAACGCCTGCTTGGACAGCTCGTCGGTGGGCATCCCGTCGAGCCCGAAGTACGCCGTCGTGACCTCGTCGCTCTGCAGCGCGGGGACCACGCCGATCGCGGAGATGGCCTTGGCGCCGTCGAGGCTCGCGGCGAACGCGAGGAACTTCTTGGCGGCGTCCTTGTGCTTCGACGCCTTGTTCACGGCGAACGCCGTCGGGCCGCCGAACGTGGTGGTGTCGCCCCCGGCCGTGGTCTGCGGCATGGGGGCGATGCCCCAGTCGACGGTCGACTTGCCGTCCTTCTTGGCCTGCAGGATCCCCGAGATGTACCAGGTGCCCATCGGCATCATGGCCGTGGCCTGCGTCTCGAACATCGTGCGGTAGCTCGTCTGGTTCGTCTTCGCCGTGGCGTAGTCGAGCGCGTAGCCGTCCTTCTGCAGCCCGACGTTCAGGTCGTACTGGTCCTTGAGGAACCCGTAGTCGCCGCTGAGCAGGTCGCCGCCCTCCTGGGCCTGCGCGATCGCCTGGGTGACCGAGCGCCAGACGTGCGTGTAGGTGCCGTACTGCTTCTCGCCGGTCGGCATGGTGCCCGTCAGCTGCTGGGCGAGGTCGGCGTACTGGTCCCACGTGATGTGGTCCGGGTACGGCACGCCTGCCGCGTCGAAGATGCCCTTGTTGTAGTACAGGACCCAGAAGTCCTGCCGGTACGGCACCGCGAAGTACTGGTCGTCGACCTGGTAGCCGTCGGTGCCGGCGAGCTTGCCGTCCGGGTAGTCCGTGACGAGGTCGGTGACGTCCTCGAGCTGGCCGCGGCCCGCGTAGCGCGAGTAGTCGGTGAGCGTCTTCATCGTGATGACGTCGGTGGTGTCGCCACCGGCGAGCATCGTCGTGACCTTCTCCGGGTAGTCGTCCGCGAGGATGTCGACCGGCTTGATCGTGATGTCCGGGTACTTCGCCTCGAACGCGTCGAAGAGGGCCGTGAACTCCGGGGTCTGGTCCATGCTCCACACCGCGACGGACAGCTCGACGGGTCCGGCCGCGGTGCTCGCGTCGTCGGACGCGCCCCCGCTCCCGCTGCTGCACGCGGTCAGGGCCAGGGCGAGGGCGGTGGCGGCGCCCACGCCGGCCAGTGCCTTCCTGATCATGGGTCGGTCTCCTCTCGGTCACGGCCTCGCCGTCGAGGTCGTGCGGGTGGGGGCACGTCGGGGGCCGTGCGCCCGGGACGTGTGGAGCGGGTTCTCGCAGGTGGAGCCGTGGTGCCGTCAGGTCTGGTCGAGCCGGTGCTGCGTCGCCGTGGCGTCCGGCCACGTGACGGTGAGCAGGTCGCCCGCGAGCGCGACCTGCGGCGGGGTGGGGGCTGCGGTGGTGCCGTCGAGCGCGACCGCCACGACCCACCAGGTCCCGGGGACCACCGCGGTGGTCAGCCACGGGGTCGCCGCGCGGGCGCCCAGCGGGCTCGCGTCGGCGGACTCGTGCACACCCGTCTCGACGGGTGCGTCGGTGAGCGCCACGAGGGCGCTGGTCAGACGGCCCGTGCGGACCGTCGCGGTGCGGTCGTCGTGCTCCGCGACCGGGGCCCCTGCCAGGGGCCAGCCGCCGCAGCGCAGGTGCGTCCCGGGAGCGGCGTCGGCGGCCAGGACCGCCGTGACCGCCCGGACCTCCCACGGGCCTCGGACCAGGGACACCACGGTCAGCGAGCCGACGTCCGTCGCCGCGCCGGGCAGGCCGGAGCCGTGCGCCTGGACGCCCTCGGCCACGTCGACGCGGTGCACGGGGCCGGACGAGGCGGCGACCCCGGTCCGGATCCCGTCGACCTGGTCGACCCGCACCGTGCGCAGCGTCATGCCGGACCGGTGCGTGGCCCGCCCGTCGCGGTCGACGAGCGTCACGGCCTGGTCGACGGGCGAGCGCCAGGCGGCCTCGTCGAGCAGCGGGGACGTCGCCGTGGAGTAGCCGAACCGCGCGTACAGCGGGGAGTCGCCCGTGACGTCGCCGGGGCGGGCGTGGTCGGTGCCGTGGTTGACGACGCGCACGATCCCGTCCGCGCGGGTGCCGCTGACCAGCCAGCCGGGGGCGCGGACCGCGACGAGGTCGTCGGCCCGCTCCACCGGCAGCGGCTCCGCCGGGGCGGTCCACACGGGGTGGTCGGCGGGCAGCGCGAGGCCGAGCATCCCCTTGGACGCCCAGTACGGCGAGCCCGTGCCGGAGTAGTTCTGCGCGAGCGACCGCCACGGCCCGTGCCAGCCGAGCGTGAGCAGTCCGTCCGCGTCGGGGGCGCCGTGCTCGACGAAGTGGCCGACGACCGCGGAGGCCGCGTGCCGCAGCAGGCCCGGGCTCGTGCTCGGCACCTGGGCGAACGCACCGGCCCAGAACGGGGCCGCGGCGGCGAACCGGTAGACGAGGGAGCGACCCTGCAGCAGGGGCGACCCGTCCGCGCCGACCAGCCGCACGGCGTCGGAGAGGAACCGGTCGAGCCGTGCCACGTCGGTCGCCCGGCGCGGCTCGGCGAGGTCGGCCGCGCCCTGCATCCGCGCCCACAGCGCCGGGTACAGGTGCATCGCCCAGCCGACGTAGTGGTCGAACGCCCGCTCCTCGCCGTCCGCGTACCAGCCGTCCTCGCGGTAGTAGGAGTCGTGCCGGGCGAGGTCCTCCTCGACGTCCGACCGCGACCACGGGCCGCCCACGGACCGCAGGAACGTCTCGACGACCACCCGGAACCACAGCCAGTTGTTCCGCGGGTACGTCTCGTCGCCGACCACCGGGGACAGGTACTCGACGACGCGCTCCTGGACCGACGCGTCCATCCGGTCCCAGATCCACGGGCGGGTCAGGTCGAGCACGAGCGCGAGCGACGCCGCCTCGACCTTCGCCTGGCCGTGCTCCTGCGGGCGGACCCACCGCTCGTCGGACCGTGGGTCGGTGCCGGCCGCGAAGCCCGCCGCGTACCACTCGGCGAGGCCGAGCGGGTCGTCCCCGCCCTCGCCCGCGAGCCGGAACCCGGCGAGCAGGAGCGTGCGGGCGAAACCCTCCAGGCCGTCGACGGCCGTGCCGTAGCCGCCGGGCGTACCGGGCAGCGTGATGCGGGCGTGGCCGGGTGACGCGTACGGGCGGACGGCCGTGAGCATCCCGTCGGCGAGCGCGGCCCAGTCGTCGCGGGTCGCGAGGGTGCGCCGGGTGGCCTGCTGCGCGGTCACGCGATCACCTCCAGGTGGGCGCGCGTCACGGGCGCCAGCGGCGGTTCGCCGCGCACGAGCCGCTCGAGCTCGTCGAGCGCGTGGTCGCTCATCCGGCGTGTCTCCGAGCCGAGCGACCCGGCGACGTGCGGCGTGAGCATGACGTTCGGCAGGTCGTGCAGCACCGAGCCGGCGGGCAGCGGCTCGGGGTCGGTGACGTCGAGCAGCGCGGTGATCCGGCCGCTCACGCACTCCTTCTCCAGGGCGGCGGTGTCGACGAGCGACCCGCGCGCGGTGTTCACGAGGATCGCGCCGTCCTGCATCAGGGCGAGCTCGGCGGCGCCGACGAGGCCCGCGGTCTCGGGGAGCGCGGGGGCGTGCAGGCTGACCACGTCGCTGCGGCGCAGCAGCTCGGGCAGGTCGACGAGCTCGGCACCGGCGGCGGCCACGGTCGCCGCGTCCACCGTGGGGTCGGTGACCAGGACGGCGGCGGTCTCGAGGAGGTCGAGCAGCTCGACGACCCGGCGCCCGATCCGCGAGAAGCCGACGATCCCGATCGTCCGGCCCCGGTTGCTGAGCTCGCCGTGGATCCCGCCAAAGCTCCAGCCGCCCCGGCGCTCGGACGCGGTCGCCGCGAGGTACGGCACGTTCTTGCAGGCCAGGATGATCGCGGCGAGCGTGAACTCGGCGACGGGCCGGGCGTTCTCGTCGGCGGCGGACGTGACCAGCACGTCCCGCTCCCAGAGCGCGTCCGACGCGATGCCCCGGACGCTGCCCGCGCAGTGCAGCACCGCACGCAGCCGAGGGGCGGCCGCGAGGTGGTCCGCGGTGATCGTCGGGGCGCCCCACGACGTCATCAGCACCTCGGTGCGGGCGAGCAGCGCGCGCGAGGCGGGGCTGTCGAGCTCGGAGACGATCGTGGGCTCGGGGTCGGCGGCGAGCGCGCGGAGCCGGGCGAGCTGCTCGTCGTGGAACTGGAGGGCGTAGGTCCCCGGGTCCATGAGCAGCAGCACCGTCGGACGTCCGTCCGGGGTGGGGGTGCTGCTCGGGGGGAGATCGACCACGCCCGCTCCTTCGTCCTGCCCCCGACGGTGGGAGCCTGTCGCCGGCGATCATCGTTGATCGCTTGTGCGTGAAGTGGACCGTAAATGCACACGATCGATCACGTCAAGATCAGAGTTGATCTGTATATGATCAGTTTCGATCATCGGCGATCGCTCGGGGCGTGCTCCCGTCGTCGTCGACCTCGTCGGACGGAAGGAGCCGGAGCATGCCGGTCGCCACCCCCCTGCGGACGTCCTGGGGAGACCTCGCCGGTCCCCGGCTGCGCGGGCTGCTCGTCGACGGCCTCCCGGTGCCGCCCTCGCACGACCGCCGCACGTGGGACCGGCTCGCCCCGGCGGTCGTCGGCGCCGTCGGTGCCGCCGCGGAGGCCGAGCGCGGCACCCCGTGGCCGCAGCCGCTCGCCACCCAGTACGCCCGCGTGTGGCGCGACGGGGACCGGACCGTCTACGAGGCGCAGGTGTTCGCCCGCGAGCGCCGGCTGGCCCGCGCGACCCTCATGGCGGCGGCGCTCGGCGACCCGGCCTGGGTCGACGAGGTCGCCGACGGCGTCCAGCTCTTCTGCGAGCAGTCCTCCTGGTGCTGGCCCGCGCACGACCACGACGCGCACCGCCGGGGAGACGTGGTCCCCGCAGCCACCGACGCCGTGCTCGACCTCGGTGCCGGCGAGGTCGCCGGCGCCCTCGCCTGGGTCGACCACCTGCTCGGCGACCGGCTCGACGACCGCGTGCCCGGCCTGCGCCGACGGGTGCGGCACGAGGTGCGGCGGCGCGTCCTCGACCCGTTCGTCCGGCGCACCGACTGGGGCTGGCTCACCCCGCCCCTGAGCAACTGGACGGCCTGGATCCACACCAACGTCCTCACCGCCGCGCTCGCCCTGCTCGACGACCCCGGCGAGCGGGCCGACGTCGTCGCGCGCGTGGCCGGCGGGATCGACGACTACCTCGGCTCGCTGCCCCCGGACGGCGCGATCGACGAGGGCTACGGCTACTGGTGGGCCGGCGCCGCACGGGCGCTCGAAGCCCTCACCCTGCTCGAGCACGCCACCGGCGGGTGGCTCGACGCGTCCGCCGTCCCCGTGGTCCGGGCCCTCGTCGACTACCCGCACCGCGTGCAGCTCGGCGACCGCTGGTACCTCGCCGTCGCCGACGGCGTCGCCCGGCCCTCACCCGCCCAGCCGTGGCACGTGCTGCACGCCTGGGCGGTGCGGACCGGGGCCGACGAGGCCGCGGCGCACGCGGCCGCCTCCCACGCGCGGGCGGACGACGGCGCCCTCGGTGAGCACAGCACGCTCGCCCGCGCCGTGCAGGCCGCCACGTACACCGGGTGGCCGGAGAGCACCCCCGGCGTCCCGCTCGTCGCGGACGCGTGGTGGGACAGCACGCAGGTCGCGCTCGCCCGGACGCGTGCGGGCGAAGCCACCGGGCTCACGCTCACCGTGAAGGGCGGCCACAACGACGAGTCGCACAACCACGACGACGTCGGCTCCGTCACGGTCGCGGTCGACGGTGTGCCCGTGGTCGTCGACCCCGGCCGCCCCACCTACGACGCCGGCACGTTCGGCCCGCACCGGTACGACCGCTGGACCATGCAGAGCTCCTGGCACAGCGTCCCGACCGTGCGCGGCGCGCAGCAGCCCCCCGGCCGGCAGTTCCGCGCCCGCGACGTGTCACGGACCGTCGGGGTCAGCACCGAGGTCCGGCTCGACCTGGCGGACGCCTACCCCGCGGGGCTGCTCGACCGCTGGACCCGGACGGCGACCCTCGACCGCGGCGCCGGGCGCGTGGTGGTCAGCGACGAGTGGGTGCTCGGCCGCCGAGGCAGCGCGGAGCCGACCGTCGTGCACTACGTGCTCGCGGGCGACGTCGACCTCGCCGGGCCGGGGCGTGTCGTGGTCCACCCGCTCGACGGCGCGCCCGCTACCCTCCTGACCTGGGAACCGGACCGCGCCGAGGCCGTCCTCACGCGGCGGGACCTGGACGACCCGATGCTCGGCGACGTGTGGGGGTCCCACCTCACGCGGCTCGACCTGCACCCCGACGACCGGTCCGGTCACGGGCGTCTCGACGTCACGGTGGAGGTGCTCGGATGACCGGCGACACGGAGCCGCACGACGCGGGCCCCCACGACGCACCCCCGCACGGCACCCAGCCGGGAGGCGCCCTCCCGACGACCCGCCGCGAGGAGATCCTCGCGATCCTCGGCCGCGACGGCACCCGCCGCGTCACCGACCTCGCGGCGGCCCTGGGGGTGACGGCCGTGACCGTGCGGCGAGACATCGCGCAGCTCGCCGACGAAGGGCTCGTGCGGCGTGTGCACGGCGGCGCCTCGCTCGCCGCGCCCGAGCACCCCGGGCGCACCTCGTCCGGCGTGGTGGAGGGGCACGACGGCCTCGACGAGACCGAGCCGCCCGTCACCGCGACGCTCGGCATGGTCGTGCCGTCCCTCGACTACTACTGGCCCGGCGTCCTGACCGGTGCCCGCGAGGAGGCCGCCCGGCTCGGCGCCCGGCTCGTGCTGCGCGGCTCGTCGTACGACCCCGCCGACGACGAGCGCCAGATCTCCTGGCTCGTCGACCAGGTCGGCATCGACGGTCTCCTGTGCGCCCCCAACCTCGGGGGCGCCGACGGTGCCGCGCTGCTGGCCCACCTCCACCGCCTCGACCTGCCCGTGGTCCTCGTCGAGCGCACCGCGACCGTCCCGCCCCACCACGCGCCGATGGAGTCGGTCTCGTCCGACCACGCCCTCGGCGCCGCGATGGCGGTGCACCACCTGGCCTCCCTGGGGCACCGGCGCGTCGGGCTGCTCGTCTCCGAGGAGAGCCCCACCGCGAAGCACGTCCGTCGCGGCTGGCTGGAGGCGTGCACGCAGCTCGGGCTGCCGCTCGACGGCACCCCCGACGCCGCCTCGGTGAACTACCGGGACGCCGCGTGGCGCGAGTCCGTCGACGCGGTCCTCGACCAGTGCCTCGCCACCGGGACGACGGCGCTGCTCGTGCACTCCGACCCGGAGGCGATCTCGCTCGTCGAACGGTGCGAGGAACGCGGCCTCGCCGTCCCGGGCACGCTGTCCGTCGTCGCGTACGACGACGAGGTCGCAGGGTTCGCGAACCCGCCGCTCACGGCCGTGCGGCCCCCGCGACGGTCGATCGGGCGCGCCGCCGTCTCGCTCATGGTCGCCCGGCTGCGGGACGCCGGCCGGCCCGCGCACCGGGTCACGGTGAGCCCGGAGCTGCTGGTGCGGGAGTCGTCCGGACCTCCGTCGTCCTGACGGCCGGTACCGGCCCGCTGCCCTGACCGCTCCCCCACGCGGCGCGCCCCCGCCCGGAGTGCTCCGGACGGGGGCGCGGTCGCGCGGCGGTCAGGTCAGCGCGTGAGCGCCGTGTCGGACTCGTCCGCCTCGTCGATCTCGTCGGCCCTGGTGGCGGGCGCCGACTGCTTCGCGGCGAGCGCCTGTGCCGCCTCCTCCTCGAGGCCGCCCTCGCGGTCCACGCGCGCGGCCCGCAGCCGGGACGCGACGACCGCACCGAACGCGATCAGCGCTGCGGCGGTGGCGATCGCCAGACGACCGGCCTGGCTGGCGCCGTCGCCCACCGAGATCGTCACGACCGCCGGGGCGATCAGCACCGCGACGAGGTTCATGACCTTGATCAGCGGGTTGATCGCCGGTCCGGCGGTGTCCTTGAACGGGTCGCCCACGGTGTCGCCGATGACCGCCGCGGCGTGCGCGTCGGACCCCTTGCCACCGAAGTTGCCGTCCTCGACGATCTTCTTCGCGTTGTCCCAGGCCCCGCCCGAGTTCGCGAGGAACACGGCCATGAGGACACCCGAGCCGATGGCCCCGGCGAGGAAGCCGGCGAGCGGCCCGACGCCGAGGCCGAAGCCGACGGCGATGGGCGCGAACGCCGCCAGCAGACCCGGGGTGGCGAGCTCACGGAGCGAGTCGCGGGTGCAGATGTCGACGACCCGGCCGTACTCCGGCCGGACCTCCCCCGTCATGATCCCGGGGTTCTCGCGGAACTGGCGCCGCACCTCGAACACGATGGCACCGGCCGCCCGGGTCACGGCGTCGATCGCCAGGCCCGAGAACAGGAACACCACGGCGCCGCCGAGGATCACCCCGACGAGCGTCATCGGGCTGATGATGTCGTACTGCAGCATCGACGCCACGAGGTCGCCGACCGGCCCGCCCTGGACGTCGTCGAGGGTGGTCTGCACCGCGTCCGCGTAGGACCCGAACAGCGCGGTCGCGGCGAGCACGGCCGTCGCGATGGCGATGCCCTTGGTGACGGCCTTCGTGGTGTTGCCGACGGCGTCCAGGTCCGTGAGGATCTGCGCGCCCTCCGGCGTGACGTCGCCGGACATCTCCGCGATGCCCTGCGCGTTGTCGCTGACCGGCCCGAACGTGTCCATGGCGACGATGACGCCCACCGTGGTGAGCAGGCCGCAGCCCGCGAGCGCGATGAGGAACAGCGCGAGCGCGATGTTGCCGCCGGCGATGAGGAACACGCCGCAGATGGCCGCCGCGATGATGCCCGCGGTGTAGACGGCCGACTCGAGCCCGACGCCGATGCCGGACAGCACGACCGTGGCCGCACCCGTGAGCGTCGTCTTGGCGACGTGCAGGGTCGGCTTGCTCGTGGTGCCCGTGAAGTACCCGGTGACCCACAGGATGATGCCTGCGAGCACCACGCCGATGGCCACGGCCGCCGACGCGATGATCCGCGGGTCGCCCACGTGCGTCTCCAGGCCCACCCGGCCGCCGTCGAGGTCCGCGAACGTGGACGGCAGGTAGACGAACGCCGCGACGGCCGCGAGGAGCACGCCGACGAGCGCCGCGATGTAGAAGCCACGGTTGATCGCCGTGAGCCCGCTCTCCGAGCCGCGCACCCGCGTGATGAACACGCCGAGCACGGCGACGAGCGCCCCGACCGCCGTGACGATGAGCGGGAACACGAGCCCCTGCTCGCCGAACGCGGCCTTGCCGAGGATGAGCGCCGCGACGAGCGTCACCGCGTAGGACTCGAACAGGTCCGCCGCCATGCCGGCGCAGTCGCCCACGTTGTCGCCCACGTTGTCCGCGATGGTCGCCGCGTTGCGCGGGTCGTCCTCCGGGATGCCCTGCTCGACCTTGCCCACGAGGTCCGCGCCGACGTCGGCGGCCTTCGTGAAGATGCCGCCGCCGACCCGCATGAACATGGCGAGCAGCGCGGCCCCGAAGCCGAAGCCCTCGAGCACCGACGGCGCGTCGCCCCGGTAGATGAGGACCACGCTCGCGGCCCCGACGAGGCCGAGGCCGACGACCGACATGCCGACGACGCCGCCGGTCCGGAACGCGATGCGCGCGCCCTCCGCGCGCCCACCCGGCTCGGAGGCGGCCGCCGCGACGCGGACGTTCGCGCGCGTGGCCAGCCACATGCCCAGGAAGCCGATCGACGCGGAGAACACCGCGCCGACCAGGAAGAACAGCGAGCGGCCCAGCTTGATGCCGCTGTCACCCGGCAGCAGGAACAGCAGGCCGCACACGACGACCGCGAAGATCGCCAGGGTCCGGAACTGCCGGCTCAGGTACGCGGAGGCACCCTCCTGGACGGCGCGCGCGATCTCGCGCATGGACGCGGTGCCTTCGCCGGCCGCGAGCACCTGCCGGCGTAGCACCACCGCCACGAGCAGGGCCGCCACTCCCAGGGCTGCGATGACACCGACGATCATGAGGCTCGTGGATCCGAGCTCGACCATGCATCCTCCTCGGACGTTCGACGCGGCCCCCCTGACCACGTCTGTCCGCCGGCCCCGTTGCCGTCGGACCCGGGCAGTCTAGCCACGCGATGTGACGTAGATCCCACTCCTGGGTGACCTTATGCTTCGCCCCCAACCGTTCCGGTGCGCCGGGCGTCATGACGGGTATGACTTGGACTCACCGACGGGACGGGCGATGACCTGGGAGGACGACCTCGGCCGGCTCGCCGCCGACCGCGGACCCGCTCTCGTCGCGTACGCCCACCTGCTCACCGGAGACGTGCACACCGCCCAGGACCTCGTCCAGGACGCCCTGGTGAACGCCTTCTCGCGGCGCCGTCCGGGGGACGTCGACTCCGTCGAGGGCTACGTCCGCCGGGTGATCCTCAACGCCTACCTCGACGGGTGGCGCAGGCGGCGGCGACTCGACGCCGTCGCGCACCTCGTCGACCAGGTCGTCCCGGGTCGCGACGAGCACGCCGCCGCCGCCGACCGGGCCGACGTCGCCGCCGCGCTGACCCGGCTGTCCCCCCGCGAGCGCGCGTGCGTCGTGCTCCGGTTCTACGACGACCTCACCCTCCCCGAGGTCGCCCACCGGCTCGGGGTCTCCACCGGCGCCGTCAAGCGGTACCTGTCCGACGCCCGCCACAAGCTCGAGCCTCTGCTCGGGCCCCAGCCCGCCCTGGCCGACGACGACCTGCGCACCGTGCAGCCCACCGGGCAAGGAGGCCGTCGATGACCCGCGACCTGAGCGACGCCCTGCACGACCTGGCGGCCCGCACCGAGGCCGGCGTCGGTGCTGCGGGCGGCCTCGACGTGCCCCGGACGACCTCTCGCACCCGGAGCCGGCGGCGCGCACGCGCCGCGATCCTCTCGGTCGCGTCCGCGGCCGCGGCCGTCGTGCTCGCCGTCGGCACGGCGTACGCCGTCGGCCCGCACGTCCGCACACAGGCCCCGCCCGGCGACCAGCCCAGCACCAGGCCGCCCGACGAGCCTCAGGACGCCACCGCCCGGCCGGCCGTGCTGCCGGTCCCCCGGCCCGACGCGCAGGCCGGCACGTGCGGTTCCGACGTCGCCGCGCTGCGGGCGGCCGACGAAGGCGCACCGGTCGGGCTCGCCTGGGCGACGCCCGAGAGTGGCGGGCTGCTCCTGGCCGGCGGCCCGTCGGGTGGGCACGCCTCGCCCGAGGCGACGCTCGGACGGCTGGTCGACCGGACGGTCGGCGCCCACGTCACCACCGCACTGACCGCGACGGACCTGGTCGCAGGCTCCGCAGAGAACAAGGACAGCCTGCGCAACCTGCTCGCCGGGTACGAGGAGACGCTGGCGAGCCCGGACCTTCCCGACGACCAGCACGCGACGTACGAGGCCTACGTCGCTCCCCTCCGGGAACAGGTGGCCCTGCTCGACAGGCCGGCCGCCTCGACACCGACGCCCGGCTCGCTGGACCTCCACCTCGTCGTCGCGTACGGCGGCACGGTCGTCGCGACGCCCGACACCGTCGACCCCGGTCTCCAGTCCTGGGCGTACGGTGTCGACCACGTGGTCGGGCTGCGGACCGTGACCGCCGACCTGGTGACGTGCGACGAGCCGAGCAGGACCGGCGGTGCGGACCTCCCGGCCGGCGACTACGAGGTCTACGTGTCCTACGTCGACCCGACGACGCACGAGCACACCGTCACCGCCCCCTGGGCCGTCACCCTCCTGCCCCCGCCCCCGCTCGTGGTCGGTCTCCCGGACGACTTCCCCACGGACCTGCCCCTGCCTGGCGGCCGGCTCGTGGCGGCAGCACCATCCGGTGCCGGTGGCTGGTCCGTCGAGATCGCGGTGGAGGGCGACGACGCCGTCGAGGCCGCGGCGCGGCTGCTGGGCGTCCCTGTCGGCCTTCCGATCACGACGCCGGAGTACAGCGTCGACGTCTCGTCGTTCCTCGACCATGCCGAGGGCCGGAGCGGTCGATGGCACGTCGAGATCACCGCCTCGCACACCGTCTCGGGCGACGCGTCCGTCGTCTGCTCTTTCTCGCCCGTGCCCTGAGCTCCACCGGCTCGCGAGGTCCGGACCAACGATTCCGGCCCCCCGGTCGTCCTGGATCATGACGGCCACGACAGGGAGGTCCGATGCCCGCCTGGGAACAGGTGCTCGACGAGCTGGTCCGCGTGCGCGGACGGGCGCTGGTGCGGTACGCCGCACTGCTGACAGGCGACGAGCGCGCCGGGGAGGACCTGGTGCAGGACGCGCTGGTCCGCTGCTTCAGCGGGGGGCGGTCCCTGCGGGACGCGGTCGCCGCGGAGGCCTACGTACGGCGGGCAGTGCTCTCGACGTTCCTCGACGGGCACCGGCGCCGTGCGCGCTGGTCGACGGTGCGGCACCTCGTCGCGCGCGACGACGAGGCACCCGGTCACGAGGTGACGAGCGGCGCGCGGGTGGACGTGCGGGCGGCGCTGCTGACCCTGCGGCCGAGGCTGCGGGCGTGCGTGGTGCTCCGGTACTACGACGACCTCACCGTGCCGGAGATCGCCCGCCGGCTCGACGTGTCCGACGGGACCGTCAAGCGGTACCTGTCCGACGCGACCGCGCTGCTCGAGGTTCTGCTCGGACCCCTGCCGGACGCGGAGACCACCGACATCGAGCTCATGACGAACGGGAAGGCACGGCGATGACGCTCCAGCTCAGCAAGGCCCTGCACGACGACGTCGACGGGGACGGCGACGCGCCGTTCGACGTGGGCCCGCTCGCGTCGCGCATCCGGCGGCGCCGCGTGGTCCGGCACGGCGTCCGGGGCGCGGTCGCGACGGGAGCGGTCGGTGCGGTCGTGCTCGTCGGGACCCGTGGCACGTGGGACCCCGACGTCCGGCTGCCGGCCGCGGACCCCGGTGCAGCGCCCGGCACGTGCGGGTCCGACATCGCGGCGTTGCCCCAGGCGGGCGCCGCCGCGGGCGTCGAGCTCGTCTGGACGCTCGGCAGCCACACGTCCGAGTCGGGCCCCCCACCGCGCGAGCTCGGGTCCCTGTTCGGTCGGCACCTCAGGGCCGGCGTCGTGGTGCCCCCGTCAGCCGTCGGACTGTCCGGCGGCGCAGCCGCGCAGCCTCTCCTCGACGAGCCCGCCACGACGTCGCCCGGCGTGCAGGTCCTGGTGACGCACGACGGCACGGTCGTCTCGATCCCGAAGGACCCTTTCGGCACCTTCGACCTGGTGGACGACGAGCAGGCGATGGGCTTCCTCCGTGCGGATCTCACGGTGTGCACGGACCACGGCGCGGGCTCCGACCCGCTCCCCGCAGGCCGGTACGCGCTCTACGCCTCCTACCGGGACGCGGCGACCGGTGACGTGACGGCCGCCGGACCCTGGTCGGTCAGCCTCGAGGACGGGCCGGGCCGGCTGGCCGCGGGCCTGCCCGCGGACTTCCCCGACGAGGTCGCCGTGCTCGACGGGCGGCTCGCGACCGCCTCGCGCGAGGACGACGGCTGGCTCGTGGAGGTGGTGGTCGACGCGCTGGACTCCGCGTCCGCAGCGGAGACGCTCCTGCAGGACCACGGTGCACGCGCGAACGGGAAGCTGCGGGACGGGCTCGTGGCCGGGATGGACCTGCTCGACACCCGGCACTGGCGCGTGTCGGTGTTCTCGTCCACGACGCCCGACGGTGAGCCGTCGGTCGTGTACCAGATCGCACCGCTGCCCGGACGCTGAGCCCGGCTGACGGGCGCCCGGTGGAGGGACCGGACGCCCGTCAGCCGACCCCGTCGGGACGCTCAGCCTGCCAGGGCGTCCTCGACCGTCGAGTGGACCGTGAACACCTGCAGGAGCGCGGTGATCCGGAAGACCTTGAGCAGCCGCTCGGAGTCGATCACGAGCTGCAGTCGACCACCGAGCAGCCGGACCTTCTTGAGGGTGCCGACGAGCACGCCGAGGCCCGTGGAGTCCATGAACCGGACCTGGCGGAGGTCGACGACGAGGTCGGTGCGGTCCCGGTCGAGCAGCTCGAGGAGTCGCTCGCGCAGGACGTCGGCGGTCGAGACGTCGATCTCGCCGACCACCTCGACGACCGTCTGCGCACCGACGTCCGTGCTGGTCACCTTGACGTCCACTGGTTGGCCTCCCCGACTGATTCAAACAGACGGGGACCCCGCCCGACGAGCACGCCGGGGTGCGCGTCGGGCGGGGAGGTGGGTCACGCGGCCGGTACAGCGCCCTGGATCGCGGCCAGCGAGGCCCGGTACTCGGCGGTCGTGCCGTCCGAGCGGACCTCCTGCAGCACGTGGTCCCGCACGCCCAGCCCGGCGAGCACCGCGGTCAGCTCGTCGACGTCGGCCGGCCCGAGCACCGTGGGATCGACCGTGGTCCTGACCTGCACGTCGACGCCCGAGCGCAGCACCAGGCGCAGGGACGCGAAAGCCTGGTCCGCACTGCTCGTCGGGCCGCCGACCTGGGTGACCGCCCGGTACAGGCGCGCCGGCGCCTTGACGTCGAACCCCACCCAGTCGACGTACGGCAGGACCGCGTCGAGCCGGCGCGGGTAGGCCCCGGACGTGTGCAGGCCCACCAGGAAGCCCGCGTCCCGGACCTGGCGCGCCGCGTCGACGAGGGCGGTCTGCCGCAGCGGCTCCCCGCCCGAGAACACCACGCCGTCGAGCAGGCCGCGCCGCCGGTGCAGCAGGCCTCGCACCTCGTCCCACGGCACGGTGCCGGGCGTGCGCGGGTCGAGGATCGCACTGTTGTGGCAGTACGTGCACCGCCACGGGCAGCCCTGCAGGAACACCGTTGCGACGAGCTTCCCCGGCCAGTCGCACGACGAGAGCGGCGTCAGGCCCGCGATCGCGAGGTCGGTCATCGCACCAGCGCCCGCTCCTGGAACGGCAGCCGTTCGGCGTGCTCGCCCTTCTTGCCGATGTTGAACGAGCTCACGGGCCGGTGGTACCCCATCACCCGGGTCCACACCTCGCACGTCGCCTCGCACTGCGGGCACGTGGGGTGCTCGCCGGCGAGGTAGCCGTGCGCGGGACAGATCGAGAACGTCGGCGTGACGGTCAGGTACGGCAGGCGGAACCGGGACAGGGACCGCCGGACCAGCTCGCGGGCCGCGTCGGGCGTCGAGAGCCGCTCGGCCATGTAGAGGTGCAGGACCGTGCCGCCCGTGTACTTCGTCTGGAGGTCGTCCTGCCTCTCCAGGGCCTCGAACGGGTCGTCCGTGTAGCCGACCGGCAGCTGCGACGAGTTCGTGTAGTACGGGTTCTCGTCCGTGCCGGCCTGCAGGATCGTCGCGTAGCGGCGGCGGTCCTCCTTCGCGAACCTGTACGTGGTCCCCTCGGCGGGCGTCGCCTCCAGGTTGTAGAGGTGACCGGTGTCCTCCTGGTACTGCACCATCCGGGCCCGGACGAAGTCGAGGAGCCGGACCACGAGCGCGTGGCCCCTCGGGTCGGTGAGGTCGTACGCGTCGCCCGTGAAGTTGCGGACCATCTCGTTGAGCCCGTTGACGCCGATCGTCGAGAAGTGGTTGTCGAGCGTGCCGAGGTAGCGGCGCGTGTACGGGAACAGGCCCTCGTCGATGTACTTCTGGATGACCTCGCGCTTGAGCTCGAGCGACGTGCGCGCGAGGTCGAGCAGCGTGCCGAGCTCGTCGAACAGCGCGTGCTCGTCGCCGTGGTTGAGGAAGCCGAGCCGGGCGCAGTTGATCGTCACGACACCGACCGAGCCCGTCTGCTCCGCCGAGCCGAACAGCCCGTTGCCGCGCTTGAGGAGCTCGCGCAGGTCGAGCTGCAGGCGGCAGCACATCGACCGCACATCGCCCGGGCTCATCTCGGAGTTGATGAAGTTCTGGAAGTACGGCAGCCCGTACTTCGCGGTCATCGCGAACAGGCGGTCGGCGTTCTCGCTGTGCCAGTCGAAGTCCTTGGTGATGTTGTACGTCGGGATCGGGAACGTGAACACGCGCCCCGACGCGTCGCCGTCCGTCATGACCTCGATGTACGCGCGGTTGATGAGGTCCATCTCCGCCTGCAGGTCGCCGTACGTGAAGTCCTGCGGCTCACCCGCGACGAACGGCACGTCCTCCCGGAGGTCGTCGGGGCACACCCAGTCGAACGTGAGGTTCGTGAACGGCGTCTGCGTGCCCCACCGGCTCGGCACGTTGAGGTTGTAGACGAGCTCCTGGATCCCCTGCCGGACCTGCTCGTACGTCAGGCCGTCGAGCCGGACGTAGGGCGCCATGTACGTGTCGAACGAGCTGAACGCCTGGGCGCCCGCCCACTCGTTCTGCATGGTCCCGAGGAAGTTGACGATCTGCCCGATGGCCGACCCGAAGTGCTTCGGCGGGCGCGCGTCGACCTTCCCCGGCACCCCGTTGAGGCCTTCCTGCAGGAGCGTGCGCAGCGACCAGCCCGCGCAGTAGCCGGACAGCATGTCGAGGTCGTGGATGTGCAGGTCGCCCTCGCGGTGCGCGCGGCCGACCGCCGCCGGGTACACGTGGCTCAGCCAGTAGTTCGCGACGACCTTGCCCGCCGTGTTGAGGATGAGGCCACCGAGCGAGTACCCCTGGTTGGCGTTGGCGTTGACCCGCCAGTCGCGACGGTCCAGGTACTCGTCGATCGACGACCCGACCTCCACGACGACCTGCTCAGACATGGCTCCCCTTCCAGATGGTGTGGTGGTCGACCGTGAGCACCACAAGATGTGGGAAGTTCTATGCCCGTGCCCGGCGCCGGACCGGGACGTTCGTCCCGCGTCCCGCACGGTCGCGCGGGGGGTTCGTCGAATGTCGCGGCGTGTCGTTGCGCGCGTCGCCGTGCCCGTCGTCCCGGGTGTCGACGTGCGCGACGACGCACGCGTCGACGGGCGCGTCGACGTGCGCGTCGTCAGTCGCGCGCGAACCGCACCCGCTCGCCGGGCCGGACCTGCGCGAGGGCCCCCAGCGCGTGCGCCCGGACCACCGCGAGCACGGGGTAGCCGCCCGTCACCGGGTGGTCCACGCCGAACACCACCGGGAGGCCGTCCGGCGGCACCTGCACCGCGCCCGGGACCAGCCCGAGGGACGGCAGCTCTCGCCCACGTGCGTCCCCTGCCCGGGCGATCACGGGACCGTCCAGCCGCAGCGCGACCCGGTTCGTCGCGGGCGTCACCGTGTACCCCACCGCGTCACGGAGCACCGCGAGGCCGTCGTCGAACCAGTCCACGTGCGGCCCGGGGACGACCGGCAGCACCGCCTCGTCCGGCCACGGCGCCACCGGTGCGACGTCGACGACCGGCCACGCGTCGGGCGGCGGACCGACCGGGAGCACGTCGCCGGCGGCCAGCGCGGCCGGGCCGATCCCGCCGAGCACGTCCGTCGAGCGTGACCCCAGCACCGCCGGCACGTCGACGCCGCCGCGGACCGCGACGTACGTCCGCAGCCCCCGGTCGGGCGGCCCGAGGCGGAGCTCGTCGCCGTCGTCCAGCTCCAGCGGAGCGTGCCGGCCCACGCGTGCGCGGCCGACCCACGCGGGAGCGGGCGCCCCCGCGAGCGCGACCGTCACCGGGCCGTGCGCGCGCAGCCGCAGACCGCCCATGAGCACCTCCAGCCCGGCCGCTCCCTCGGCGTTCGCCACCAGCCGGTTGGCCAGGCGCAACGCCGACGCGTCCGCCGCGCCGGACCGGCCGACGCCGATGTGCGCCCATCCCGGGCGGCCCAGGTCCTGCACGAGCGTGAGCACGCCCGGGGCGACGACCTCCAGCCACGCGCCCTCCCGGCGCTCGTCCGGAGCGGTCACGGTGGGCCGCCCACCGGCACGAACCGCACCCTCGTCCCCGGCGGGAGCAGAGCCGGGGGCGTGCGGGTCACGTCGAACAGCTCGGCGTCGCACCGCCCCAGCAGGCGCCACCCACCGGGGGTCGGCGCGGGGTACACCGCGGAGTACTCACCCGCGACCGCGACCGAGCCGGCCGGGACGCGCTCGCGCGGCGAGTCCCGGCGGGGGACGTGCAGGGCCGGGTCCAGCCCGACGAGGTACGCGAAGCCCGGCATGAAGCCGCCGAACGCCACCGTGTACGTGGGGGCGGCGTGGAGCGCCACGACCTCGTCAACCGTGCGGCCGGTCAGCGCCGCGACCTCGGCGAGGTCCGCACCGTCGTAGACGACGTGCAGGTGGACGACGTCGGCGGCGGACCGGTCGTCCGCTCGTGCGTCGTCAGCGTGGGGCGCGGCCGCCGGTCCGTCGCCGGCGGCGTCGGCGCTCGTCCGCCACGTGCGCTCGACGGCCTGCGCCAGGGCCCCCAGGTCCGCCCCGGGCGCCGTGCGCAGCAGCACCGTGCGCGCGGCGGGCACCTGGTCGACGACCGCGGCCCACGGCACCCCGCCCGCCCGACGCGCCGCGCGCAGGGCGTCGTCCAGCCGGCGCACCGCCCGCAGGTCGGCGACCTCGACGAGCAGGGCGTCGTCGCCGAACGGGACGACGCGCGCGCCGGCGAGGTCGGTCATGCGCCGATCCTGCCGTGCGCGGGCCGCGTGCGGGGCGTGCGCGGTGCGTGCGCGGTGCGTGCGCACGCGCGTCGACACCGGGCGGATCACGAGAGCCCGGTTTCCCGCACGCCGCCCTGATGGCGCCGCTCCACCGTCGCGAATCCCGTCCCACCGGCTGTGTCAGTCGCCCTTGACCGGTGAAACGTTTCCAGAAACCGGTTCCCCTTCCATCGTTGCATCCGTCGTCCTACTGTCGCCCCGACAGGTGGAAAGCGCTTAACACGCCCGTGCCGGGTCGGCCGGCCCGCACGGGTCCCTCGCGCCCAGCCGGGGCGACCAGGGGGCTGGTCCCGACTCCACTCATCCCGAGGGGGATCAATGAGGATCCGCAAGATCACCAGCACCGCCCGATCACTCTGGCTCGCCGGCGCAGCGGGCGTCGCGCTCGCCGTCGGCGCCGTCGGGCTCACCGCACTGCCCGCCACCGCCGCCAGCGTCGACACCAGCGCGTACTACGTGCTGGTCAACCGGCAGAGCGGCAAGGCCATGGAGGTCGCCAACTGGTCCACCGCCGACGGCGGCGTCGTCCAGCAGTGGACCCGCAACGACGGCAACTGGCAGCAGTGGAAGTTCGTCGACGCCGGCTCCGGCTGGTACAGGCTGCAGAACCGCCACTCCGGCAAGGTCCTGGACCTGTGGGGCTGGAGCACCGCCGACGGCGGCGAGTTCCGGCAGTACACCGACCTCAACGGCTACAACCAGCAGTTCAAGCTCGTCGACTCCGAAGGCGGCCGGGTCCGGCTGCTCAACCGGCACAGCAGCAAGCTCGTCACCGTGACCGACCGGTCCACGGCCGACGGCGCCACCGTCACGCAGCTCACCGACAACAACCAGTACAACCAGCAGTGGGAGCTCGTGAAGCTCGGCGGCTCGACCGAGCCGACCAGCAACCCGACCAGCGCACCCGCCACCGGGCTCGTCGGCTGGGCGACCCAGAACGGTGGCACCACCGGCGGCGGCTCGGCCTCCGTCACGACGGTCACCAGCGCGTCCGCGCTCACCTCGGCGGCCGCCGGCACGACGGCGAAGGTCGTGCGCGTCTCGGGCACGATCTCCTGCTCCGGGATGCTCACCATCGGGTCGAACAAGACCATCGAGGGCGCCAGCGGCTCCAAGATCGTCGGCTGCGGCCTCAACGTGAAGAGCGCGAAGAACGTCATCCTGCGCAACCTCACCTTCGACGGCTGGGACGACGACGCGATCAACGTCGAGACCTCGACGAACGTGTGGATCGACCACAACACGTTCGGCAAGGGCTACGACGGGTCCGCCGACATCAAGCGCGGCTCCGACTTCGTCACCGTCTCCTGGAACCGGTTCAACGGTCAGGACAAGAACTCCCTGGTCGGCCACTCCGACGACAACGGCTCGCAGGACAAGGGCCACCTGCGCGTCACCTACCACCACAACTGGTTCAACGGCACGAACCAGCGCAACCCCCGGGTCCGGTTCGGCAACCCGGTGCACGTCTACAACAACCTCTACAGCAACGTCGGCTCGTACGGCGTCGCGTCGACCGAGGGGGCAGGCGTGCTCGTCGAGGGGAACTACTTCGAGAACACCGACGACACGTACCACCTCGGCGAGGGCGACTCCTCGGCCGGTTCGCTGGTGGCACGCAACAACACGTTCGTGAACTCCACGGCCGGCCAGACCGGCGGGTCCGTGGCCTCGATCCCGTACTCCTACTCGCTCGACTCGTCCTCGCAGGTCAAGTCGATCGTCAGCTCGGGGGCCGGCGCCCGGTGACCGGCTGAGCCCTCACCACGACGGCCCGTGCGGCGACGCACGGGCCGTCGTGGACCGGGCGTGACGCACGGGCCGTCGCGGACCGTCACGCGAACCGCTCGACCGTCACGCCCTCGCCGAGGAGCGCGTCGCGCACGGCTGCCGCGAGCACCGTCGCGCCGGGCGTGTCCGAGTGGACGCACACCGACTCCGCGTCGACCGGCACCGCCTCACCGCTCACCGCGACGACGTGCCCGCGCACCACCATGTCCAGCACCCGGGCGACGACCGCCGCGGGCTCGACGACGAGCGCGCCGACCTCGCTGCGCGGCACGAGCGTCCCGTCGGCCCGGTAGCCGCGGTCCGCGAACGCCTCGGTGACCGCCCGCAGCCCGCGGTCCCGTGCGACGTCGAGCACGACCGCCCCCGGCAGGCCCACGACCGGCAGCTCGCCACCCGCCGCGACGACCGCGTCGACGACCGCCGCCGCCTGCTCCTCGTGCCGGACGATCGCGTTGTACAGCGCACCGTGCGGCTTCACGTACACGACGCGCGTCCCGGCCTCGTCGGCGGCGCGTCGGAGTGCGGCCACCTGCTCCTCGACGTCGGCGCGCAGCACGTCCGCAGGCACGTCGAGGAACCGCCGACCGAAGTGCTCCCGGTCGCGGTACGACACCTGCGCCCCGACGGCCACACCCCGGTCCGCGGCCGCCCGGCACACCGCCGCCATGACCCGCTCGTCGCCGGCATGGAACCCGCACGCCACGTTGGCGCTGGTCACGGCGTCCAGCAGGAGCGACTCCGGGCCCCTCACCCCGGGCACCCAGCCGTCGAGGCCTTCGCCGAGGTCGCAGTTCAGGTCGATCCGTGCGCGCATGCCCTGATCCTTGCGCGCGGCGGCCGGCTCCCGCACGGACCTCCGCCCGGCCGACGCCCGGCCTGTGCGGGCCGGCGCGGGCCGGCGCCCGGCCCCCGCTCGGCCTGCGCTCGGCCTGCGCGGGCTAGCGCCCGGCCGCCGGTTCGCCGCACCGTGCAGGGCCGGAGGGCGTCGCCGACCAGCGGGCCCCGTCCCCGGTGCGAGGATGACGCCGTGGTCCGGACCGGCGAGCTGCTCGACGTGCTGCTCGCCGCGGGGCGGCGGGCGGACCGGATGACGCACGTGCGCCACCTGCCGGCCCGGCCCGGCGAGCAGGTCGACTGGCCCGCGTGGGCGGACGCCGACCTCGTCCAGGGGTACCGCTCGCTCGGCGTCGACCGCCCGTGGCGCCACCAGGCCGAGGCGGCCGACGTCGCCCGGTCGGGCCGGCACGTGGTTCTCGCGACGTCGACCGGATCCGGCAAGTCCCTCGCGTTCTGGCTCCCGGCCCTCACGGCGGCACGCACCGCCGTGGCGTCGTCCACCCTCGACCCCGGCCGCATCGAGTCCGTCGGCCGGCGTGCGAGCACCCTGTACCTGTGCCCGACGAAGGCGCTCGCGGCCGACCAGCTGCACGCGCTGGACCGTCTCCTCACGGCGTCGCGGGCGCGGGACGTGCGGGTCGCGACGTGCGACGGGGACAGGTCGCTCGACGAGCGACGCTGGGTGCAGGAGTACGCCGACGTCGTGCTGACCAACCCCGACTTCCTGCACTTCGCCCTGCTCCCTCAGCACCGGCGGTGGGCGCGGCTGCTCGGCTCGCTGCGTTACGTGGTGCTCGACGAGTGCCACGCGTTCCGCGGGGTCTTCGGTGCGCACGTCGGGCTGGTGCTGCGCCGGCTGCGACGGCTGGCTGCGACGTACGGGTCGTCCCCGGTGTTCCTGCTGGCGTCGGCCACCACGTCCGACCCGGCCGCGAGCGCCGCGCGGCTCCTCGGCGTCGACCCGTCCGAGGTCACCGCGGTCACCACCGACGCGTCGCCCGCCGGGCGCAAGACGTTCGTGCTGTGGCAGCCACCGGAGCTGCCGGGCGGCGAGGCTCCGTGGTCCGCGCTCCTGCCCGAGGACGACCCGTGGGCCACGGCGCTGCCCCTCCCGGCCGCCGCGACCCGCGCTCCGGACGACCTCGCGCCGCCCGGGCCTGACGACGTGTGGCCGACGCCTGACACGAGCCTGCTCCCGGGAGAGCCGCTCGCCGAGGGCCCGGTCGACCCCGCGCACGCTCCCGACCCGTCCGGTCCGCCGCGACAGGAGGGGTCCGGTCCGCTCGGCACCGGGGAGCGGCTGATGGTCGACCCCACGGACCGGCCCCGGCGCACCGCGACCGCCGAGATCGCCGACCTGCTCGCCGACCTCACGATCGCCGGTGCCCGCACGCTCGCCTTCACGCGGTCGCGGCGCGGCGCCGAGTCGGTCGCCGCGTCCACGCGCGGACACCTCGAGGAGATCGACCCCGAGCTCGCCCGCCAGGTGTCGGCGTACCGCGGCGGCTACCTGCCCGAGGAACGTCGAGCCCTGGAGCAGGCGATCCGCAGCGGTGAGCTGAGGGCGCTCGCGACGACGAACGCGCTGGAGCTCGGTGTCGACATCTCCGGGCTCGACGCGGTGCTCATCGCGGGCTGGCCGGGCACCCGGGTGTCCCTCTGGCAGCAGGCCGGACGTGCGGGGCGCGCCGGTGCCGAGGGTCTCGTCGCGCTCGTCGCACGCGAGGACCCGCTCGACACCTTCCTCGTGCACCACCCGGAGTCGATCTTCGAGACGCCCGTCGAGGCCACCGTGTTCGACCCGACCAACCCGTACGTGCTCGCACCGCACCTCTGCGCCGCGGCCGCGGAGCAGCCGCTGCGCGCCGAGGAGCTCGACCTGTTCGGTCCCCGGGCCGCGGAGCTGCTCGCCCAGCTCGTCGACCGTGGCGCCCTGCGACGCCGGCCGTCCGGCTGGTACTGGACGCACGCCGAGCCCGCGAGCCGGCTCACGGACCTGCGGGGGTCCGGCGGCGACCCCGTGCGTGTCGTGGAGTCCGTCACCGGGCGGCTGCTCGGCACGGTCGACGCCGGGTCCGCGGACTCGACAGTGCACCCCGGAGCGGTGTACGTGCACCAGGGTGCGACGTTCGTGGTCGACGAGCTGCACCTCGAGGACGGCGTGGCGCTCGTGACCCGCCGGGACGTCGACTACGGCACGTGGGCGCGCTGGGTGACGTCCACGGAGATCCGCTCGGTCGACGAGGAGGTCGCCTGGGGACCGCTCACCTGGGGGTTCGGCGCCGTGGACGTCACGACCCAGGTCCTGGGCTACCAGCGCAAACGCATCCCCGACCTGCAGGTGCTCGGCAGCGCCGAGCTCGACCTGCCCGCCCGGACCCTGCGGACCGCGGCCGTGTGGTGGACCGCCCCGGCCGAGGTCGTCGAGGCCGCCGGCGTGACCGTCGAGGCGCTCCCCGGCGCGCTGCACGCCGCCGAGCACGCGTCGATCGGCCTGCTCCCGCTGCTCGCGACGTGCGACCGGTGGGACCTCGGAGGCCTCTCGACCGCGCTGCACGTCGACACCGAGCAGGCGACGGTCTTCGTGCACGACGCCTACCCCGGGGGCGCCGGGTTCGCCGAGCGCGGCTTCCGGCTCGGGGCCACGTGGCTGCGGGCCACGCGCGACGCGATCGTCGCCTGCCGGTGCGCGTCGGGCTGCCCGGCATGCGTGCAGTCGCCGAAGTGCGGCAACGCGAACAACCCGTTGGAGAAGGCCGCCGCCGTCCGCCTCCTCGACGCCGTCCTCGCCCACGCGCCGTCCGCGTAGCCCGACGACCACCCGCACCGCGCCCTCGTGCACCCGTCGAACGATCACGGCGTCATCCCACCGGCACGCAGCGGCCCGGCACGTGCCCGGGCCGACGCCGTCCCCCACGCCGCCTGCCGCCGTGCCTCGACGGCCAGCACGCCGGCGCCCTGGTCGTCGCACGCCGCGAGCCGGGCGCCGTTGCGACGCACGACCTCGGCGGCGACGGCGCACGGCTCCCCCGGGCCGGCCGGGCCCGTCCGGCCGTACGCCGCGTCCTGCAGGGCGGCGGCCCCGGCGAGCGCCGCCAGGTCCGCCGCCGACTGCGCCTGGGCCCGCGCCACCTGGGCGGAGACGAGCAGCGACAGCCCGACGCCGACCACCAGCGCCGCGGCCACCACCCCCAGGAGCAGGACCGTCCCGGCCCCTCGCTCCCGGTCGCCCTGGGCCAGCCGCCGGATCACCGGCCCACCGTGCTGCTCGGCTCCGCCCGCGCGACCGCGTCCGCCTGCACGCGTATCGGGCCCAGCCGACCGCCGAGCCCCACGGCCGCGTCGACCTGCACGGTCACCCACCCGTCGTCGTGCGTCACGCCGACCTGCGCACCGGCACCGGAGACCCGCCGCGCGACCGCGACGACGGTGGCGTCGTCCTCACCGAGCGCCGCCGCCCGCGCGCCCGCACGCGCGCCGTCCGAGCAGCGGGTCTGCGCGATCGCCGTCGACGCGACGACGAGCACCATGACCAGCACGAGCACCACCGCGGGCAGCCCGACGGCCAGCTCGGCCGTGACACTGCCACGGTCGTCGACGGCACGCGCGCGGGCACGCCTCACGACGACAGGGCCTGACGGACGAGGGCCATGAGCATCGTCTTGACCTCGTTCCCCTTGAGGATCACCACGAGGAGCCCGGCGAACCCGACCGCGGCGAGCGTCGCGATCGCGTACTCCGCGGTGGCCATCCCGGCGTCGCTGCAGTGCCGTCGCACGTTCCGGACCCTGCTCCCGAGAGCGCCGGTCCCGGTGCGTGCGACGACGGTCCCGGCGCGAGCCGCGGTGGTCCGTGTGCGAGCGCCCTCGGACGGCCGCACGGCACGCCATCGGGCGCGAGTCCGTCCGCCGGCCGCCGTCGCCCGGTCCTGTGCGGCCGACACGTCGTCCATGCCGGTCGCCGTCGCACCCGACATCGGGAGTCGCGCGACGGACGTCCGGCTCTGACGGGGCGTGCTCTCCTGCTCCACGCTGCCGCGCTGAGCTCCGGCCGTGGTGACGGTCTGTGCGGTCATGGCGATCTCTCCTTCGACGGGTGGTGCACCGCGGTCGCGCGGCACACCGCGAGCCTGTCGACGTGTCGGCCGCGCCGGACGCGTGCCTGCCCTGCTCGCACGACCACGCCCGAGGTCCACGGGCTGTGGGCGGCTCACGGTGGAAGGAACGGGTCCGGCGAGGACGACGGGCCCGGTCACAGCACGAGCCCGCGGGCCAGCGACAGCACGACCGGCACGATGCCGAGCAGCACGAACGCCGGCAGGAAGCACACGCCGAGCGGCAGCACGAGCCGCACGCCGAGACTTCCGGCCGCCTCCCGGACCCGCCCACGACGATCCCGTCGGACGGCCTCCGCGCAGGCCCGCAGCGCGGGGCCCGGCGCCGACCCCGTGGTCCACGCCGGCTGCAGCGCATCGGCGACGACCCGCAGGTCACCCCTGGTGCCGGCCCAGGCCGTCGACCACGGCGCCCCCAGCACGAGCGCGGACGCGACGCGCGCCAGCTCCTCCCCGCGAGCCCCACCGACGGCGGACCCCACCGCTGCGAGGGCTCGAGGCAGCGCGACGCCGGTGGCGACGGCCGCGTCGACGAGCTCGAGGACGAGCACGACGTCCACGGTGACGTCGGGCACGCGCCGGGGACGACGCCCACGCGCAGCGCCACGCTCACCCGTCGCGCCCGGGCCGGACCGTGACGCTCCACGGGCACGGGACAGCCGCCGGTCGGCTCCCGACGACCACCACGGCAGGCCGGCCCCGCACGCGGCGGCGCCGACGACGAGCCCGCACGCGAGGGTGCCGCTCACCGTCGCCTCCCCGCACCCGGCGACGCGCCACGCGGCCCGCTCACGACGCCCTCCCGCTCGCCGCGGCACGCCGCAGGAGCGCACGCGTCCACCAGCGTCCGGCGCAGACCAGCCCGACGCCGAGCCCGGCTGCCGTCGCGCCCAGCCCGCCGTCCAGCACGACTGCGACCGGATCGGCGCCCAGTGCGGCGCCGACGAGCAGCCCGAGCACCGGCAGCCAGGTCAGCACACCGGCGGTCGCCCGTGGCCCTGCGACAGCCGCGCGCACCTCTGCCTCCGCCTCGGCGTCGGCGGCGACCGCGACCGCGAGACGTTCGAGCACACCGGCCAGCGGCGCACCGAGGTCGTCCGCGAGCGCCGTCGCGGCAATCACGGCGGCGACGCGCTCACGGTGCGCGTGGCTGACGGGCTGCGCCCCACCCCGCGCCCGCAGGCGTGCGAGGGAGGAACGGATCACGGGCGGCAGGCTCGGCGAGGGTGCGGGTGCGGTGGCCGCGACGAGGTCGGCCGTGGTCGGGACAGCGGCGCGGTACCCCCGTCCGATCGCCCTGCTCCACGCGAGGGCCGGGGTGGCACCTGCCCTGAGCTGGGCCGCGACGACCAGGAGCGCCGCAGCGAGGTCCACCGTGGGCTCCACCGGGCCACCACCGAGCGACCGCCGCGACGGCACGTGACCCCGTCGACCGGCGGGCGAGCGCGCGGGCGGCCCGGTCGCGGCGACGACGGCGCAGGCGACCGCACCCCCGACGAGCAGCGCGCTCACCGGCCCTCGCTCCGGGTCGACCCCTGCCGCGCGAGCGTCGGTCCGAGCCGGGCGACCAGGGTCTCCCAGGCCGGCCCGGGCTCGCTCGTGCCGCCTGCGTCGCACCGCATGGCGCACCCGACCTCGAGCACACCGTCGGGGCGACGCCGGAAGACGCCGATCTCGGCCACGTAGCGGACCGAGCGGTGCGTCCCGGCCCGTCTGAGGTGGAGCACGGCGTCGAACGCGCTCGCCGCCTGGGCGGCCACCGCCTCGCGCGAGAGCCCGGCCAGCGCGCCGAGCGCCTCGAGCCGGGCGGGGACGTCGGCGGCGGTGTTCGCGTGCAACGTCGCGCAGCCACCGTCGTGGCCCGTGTTCATCGCGGTCATGACCTCACGCACCTCGGCGCCCCGGCACTCGCCCAGCACGATCCGGTCCGGCCGCATCCGCAGCGCGTGCCGTACCAGGTCGGACAGGTCCACCCGGCCCGCGCCGTCGACGTTCGCGCGCCGGGCGAGGAGCCGGACCACGTGGGGATGGTCGGGCGACAGCTCGCCCGACTCCTCGATGACCACGAGACGCTCGTCGTGCGGGACCACGGAGAGAAGGGCGGCCAGCAACGTGGTCTTGCCCGAGCCGGTGCCGCCCGTCACGAGCAGGTTCGCCCGGGCCGCGACGACCGCCCGCACCACCGGGACGGCGGCGGGCGCGAGCGTCCCGAGCCGCACGAGCTCGTCGAGCGTGAGGGCCCGGGAGCGGACGACCCGCAGGCTGAGCAGTGTCCCGCCGCCCGCGACCGGCGGGAGGACGGCGTGCAGACGCGTGCCGTCCGGGAGCCGCGCGTCCACCGCAGGCGACGCGTCGTCGAGCCGCTGACCGCCCGCGGCGGCGAGCCGCACCGCGAGGGTCCGCACCGCGTCGTCGGACCCCAGGTCGACCTCGGCCCGGGTCAGCCGGCCCGCCCGCTCGACCCACACGTCGCGAGGCCCGTTGACGAGCACGTCGGTGACCGCGGGGTCGTCGAGGAACGGCTGCAGGAGGCCCGCACCGAACAGCTCGGCGCGGGCACGGTCCGCGACCTCGGCGAGCGCACGGGACCCCAGGACGGTGCCCCGCTCACGTGCCGCCGCGTCCACCGCCGATCGCAGGAGGTCGTCGCCCGGCGGACCTGCCGGTCCGCCCAGGTGCTCGCGGACCCGGTCCCGCACGCCGTCCAGCACGGACTCGAGCACCGGGTCGTGCGCGGCGCCGCGAGCCAGGTCGTCCACCGGTCCACGTCCAGCGTCGCGATCCGCGCCACGCACCAGGTCACGCGCCGCTTCCCGCACCAAGTCACGCCCCGCTCCCCGCACCAGGTCACGCCCCGCTCCCCGCACCGGGTCACGCACGTCACGCCGCCCCGGGTCACGCGACGCGGGCGTCACGCGACACCGACCGACAGGTCGCGTGCGAGCCGCTCGGCGAGCCGTGCCACCGACCCGGTCCGCGGTGGGCCGCCCCGCTCGACGGCGCCACCGAGCCGCCGTTCGTGGCGCAGCGCACCGGCGAGCGGGAGGTCGACGGCCTGCACGAGCTGCGCGGTCCCGAGGCCGCCGGGGGCGGGGCCTCGCACGACGAGCCGCACGTCGGCCCCCGACGTCGTCAGCTCCGGCCGCATCGCCAGCACTCCCGCCACCGCGCGCAGGTCGCGGGGAGCCACGACCAGCACCACGTCGCAGGCGCGGACCATCGACTCCCCCGCCACGACGCCGGCGCGGTCGAGGTCGAGCACCAGGGCGCCGACGGCGCCCGTCAGGGCGTGCAGCACGTCGGCGGCGACCGCCGGCTCGGGCGGGCCCGGACGGGACCGGTCCGCACTCAGCACCGCGCAGGGACCCCATCGGGGCAGCAGCGCGACGACCTCCGCCCCCGACACCTCGCCCCGCGCCGACGCCAGGTCCGGCCACCGCACGCCGTCGGCGGCCTCGAGGCCGAGCAGCACGTCGATCCCCCCGGACCCGCGGTCGAGGTCGACGAGCACGGTGGACGTGCGCCGGGCGAGCCGTCCGGCGATGGCGGCGGCGAGGGTCGACGCACCCCCGCCTCCGCGACCCGCGACGACGCCGACCACCACCGCGCGCGTGGACGACCCGGCCGTCGAACCCGGTGCCGGACCGGACGGCAGCCAGAGCGGCGGCGCGGGTGCCGGAGAAGGTCGTCCCGAGGGAACGGCGTCGCGGCCGGCGACCGGCAGGGCACCCGGCAGGGCACGCGGCACGGCGACCGGCGCGGCGATGGCCGCGCCACCCGGCCCAGCACTCGGCGCAGCGACCGGCGCGCCACCCGGCCCAGTACTCGGCCCGGCACTCGGCGCGGCCCTCTCCGCGCCATCCGGCCGAGCACTCGGCCCGCCACTCGGCGCGGCCCTCGGCGCGGCGACTGGCACCGGAGTCGGTGCGGTCATCGACGGCCACCGGCCGGGACCGACCACCGACACGTCCGACATCGGCACACTCGCTCCACCAGGCATGCGACGGCACGCTGCCGCACGACGAACGCGACGGATGCGCCGACCGCCCGGGACCGGGGACGACCGTGCGATCCCCAGGGGCTGTGGGCGCGTCGATGTACGTCAGCCGTGCCCCTCGTCGGCGCCGCCCACTAGGCTCGCCGCGACCGGGCGCACCGACGGCGCCCGATCGACCACACCGGCCGCCCGACCGGCCGGACCGGCCAGGCCCGACTGCCGACCAGGCCCGACCGCCCGACCCGACCAGGCCCGACCGCCACACCGACCAGTGCGCCAGACCGACCCGACCGACACGACCGGACGCGCCGTCCCCGGCTCGCCCGCTACACCCGGAGCAGCATGGACCAGCACCCGACGTCCGAGGCGTCGACACCGGTGGCCCGCACCCGCGAGGCGGCGTTCTTCGACCTCGACAAGACGATCATCGCGACGTCGTCCGCGACGGCGTTCTCACGGCCGTTCCTCGCCGAGGGTCTGCTCACTCGCCGGTCCGTGGTCCGCACCGCCTACGCGCAGCTGCTGTACCTGGTGGGCGGCGCGGACGAGGGGCAGACGGAGCGGCTGCGCGTCCAGCTGTCGCGGATGGTCGCCGGGTGGGACGTCGCGCAGGTGTCCGCGATCGTGGCGGAGACGCTGCACGAGTCGATCGACCCGACGGTGTACGCGGAGGCCGTCGCGCTGATCGAGGAGCACCACGCCGCCGGCCGGGACGTGGTGGTCGTGTCGGCGTCGGGCAGCGAGATCGTCGAGCCGATCGCCGCGGTGCTCGGCGCGGACCACGTGATCGCGACCCGCATGGCCGTCGCCGACGGCCGGTACACGGGCGGGATCGACTTCTACGCGTTCGGCGAGAACAAGGCGTCGGCGATCCGTGAGCTCGCCGCCGAGGAGGGCTACGACCTGGACGCCAGCTACGCGTACTCCGACTCGATCACCGACGCGCCCATGCTGGCGGCCGTCGGCCACGGGTACGCCGTGAACCCGGACCGCGCGCTGCGCCGGCTCGCGGTCACGCAGGGCTGGGGGACGCTCTCGTTCACCCGGCCGGTGGCGTTGTTCGCCTTCGCACGGCCGCCCGCGCGGGTGGTGAGCCTCGGTGCCGTCGTCGTTGGAACGGGTGTCGTGGTCCTCGCGTGGTGGCTCGTGCGCCGCCGCCGCGCGCGCTGACGGCCAGCCTCAGGGGGCAGCCCGACGAGCGATGCGCGCGCCCACCGACGCCGCAACGCCTCGTCCGCATACCGGACGACGATCCCGCCATGCGGGCAGGCTCGTCCCCTGACCAGCGTCATCGCCGGGAGGGGTGGGCATCCGCGGCGGGGTGAGGTACCAAGGATCCACAACTGGATCGCCGTGAGGGTACCCACGCGCAGGGCAGCCCACCTATGGGCAGGTCGACCGGGCTGGTCCCGTCGCGACCGAGACGAAGCACGCCTGATCACCCTCCCGGCACCGTTCGGCGACGGCGCCCCCACGGGGGCGCCGTTGTTCGTCCCAGGCCACCCGCCGCCCGTCACGACGTGCGCCGAGGCGTGCGCCGGCGCTGCCGGGCGTCCCGGCAAGGCGATCAGCCCGCCGGGTCGATGCGCTCCAGCACCCGGGCGAGCAGGGTCGCGAGGACCTGCTGCTCGGCCGCGGACAGCGGCTCGACGACGGCGCGCTCGCGCTCGATCTGCTCGGGGAACACGTCGTCCACGAGGCCCCGGCCGGCCTCCGTGAGCGACACGAGCACTCCGCGCCTGTCCCGTTCGGGGGTCGTCCGGGCCACCAGCCCGGCGTCGTGCAGGTGGTCCAGCCGCTTCGTGAGGGTGGCCCCCGGGCTGTCCGTCACGGTGCCGACCTCGCGCGCCCGCAGGGGTCGGTCCGCGCGGCGCAGCGCCGCGAGCAGCTCGAGCTCGGCCCGCGTGAGGTCGTGGCGGGCGAGGGCGGACTCGTGCCGCCGGCCGACGATCGCGGCGATGCGCGTGATCCGGGCCACGACCTCCGCAGGTGAGGTGTCGAGGTCCGGCAGCTGGTCCGCCCACTCCTCGCGCAGGCGCGCCACGTAGTCCACAGGGTCAGCGTACGGCGAGGATCACAGTCGTTCACCGGTGAAGCATCGGCGAATCATCGGTATCGTGGGCGCCGATGCCTCCCCTCGCCCCGCCCGTCTCGCTCGCCCCACAGGTCTCACCGGTCTCACCGGGTTCACCGGGTTCACCGGTCTCGCCGGTGCGTGAGGTGCTCGACCTCGCGCACCTGCGCGACGCGCTCCGGGTCACGCCGGCGGACGCGACCGTCGCCGCCGCCCTGCGCTGCGGCGGGGCCGTCGCCCTCGCTCTCGTCGCCTGCGCCGTCGCGGGGCACCCCGAGCTCGCCGGCGTGGCCGGTCTCGGGGCACTCACCTCCCTCTACGGCCGCGACGACCCCTACCGCCGTCGCGCGGCCCTGCTCGCGCTCGTCGGCACCGTGCTCGTCGCGGGCGTCGCCGTCACCACGCTCGCCGTCGCACTCGGTGTGCCCGTCGTCCTCACGCTCGCGGTCGTCGCGCTGCTCGCGGGTGGCATGACGGCGCTCTGCCAGCTGCTGCGCACGGGGCCGCCCGGCGCCACCATCGTGGTGTTCGCGACCGGCGCGGGCATGGCCGGATCGCCCACGCTCGCGGACCTCGGCCCGCGGGTCGGGGCCGGGGCCCTCGGCGCGTTCGCGGCGTGGCTCGTGTGCTGCTCGGGCTGGCTGTGGTCGCCGGGCGGGCCGGCGAGGCTCGCCGTCCGTCGCGCGGTGGACGCCACCGACCGGGCACTGCGTCCCGCCGGTCCAGACGAGCAGGGCGACGGAGACGCTCGTACCTCGCCGCACGACGACGCGGCGGCCCGGGCACGGCTCGCAGCGGCCCGCGCTGCGACGGCCCGCGCCGCGACGGCCCGCGCCCGGACCGTGCTCGCCGACGACGCCTCGCACCGCCGCACGCGCCCGCTCGCCCTGCGTCTCGCCGTCGACCTCGACGAGCTCGACCGCAGGCTCGCCGCCCCTGACTCCATCCTCGGTCCCGACCTGGGGCCTGCCGTCCGAACCACCCCCGCACCCCTCCCGAGGCGTCGCACGCTCCGTGAGCACCTCCGTGCCGGATCTCCCGGGTGGCGCCCGGCGGCGTTCCGCGTCGCGGCGGGAAGCGCCCTGGCGGCCGCCATGGCGCAGGTCGCGGGCTTCGGCCACCCGGCGTGGGCGAGCATGGGCGCCACAGCGACGTTGCAGGGCAGCACGACGAGCCACGCCGTGGTGCGGGCGGTGCAGCGCGCGGGTGGCACCGCGGCCGGCGCACTGGTCGCTTGGCCCCTGCTGAGCATGCGCCTCGGCTTCTGGGCGGTCTGCGCGTCGGTCGTCGCGCTCCAGGTCGTCACGGAGGTCGTCGTCGGCCGCAACTACGGCGTCGCGATGCTGACCATCACGCCGATGGCCCTGCTGATGACGTCGCTGGGCGGGTCGGGCGAGTCGGGCGCGCTCGCGCTGGACCGTGCGCTGGACACCCTGCTCGGCGCCGTCGTGGCCGTCACGACGCTGGTCCTGCTGCCACACGTCCGGCCAGGTCAGCCGGCCGCGATCCGGCCGGCGACGACCCCGTCGGCGACGACCCGGGCACGCCCGGCCCCGTCCACCACCCCGGCGGCGCACACCCGCACCCAGCCCGCGACCCCGTCGGGCGTCCCGGTCGCGAACCCCGCCGCCGCGGCCAGGTAGGGGTTCGGCGCAGCGGCCCAGCCCGGCTCGCAGATCACGGACCCGGTGGGGTCGAGCCCGCGCGAGGTCACGAGCAGCCGCGCCACCGCGCGCGCCACCACGCCGTTCCCGGCGACGAACGGCCGCAGGGTGAGCAGCTCGCCGTGCACCACCGCCGCGACGACGAGCCCGGGTGCCCGGGTGGTGGCCACGACGTGGGCGAGGAGGTCCAGCCGTGCCGCGACCTCGTCTCCGACGGGTGCGGCCCCGAGCCCGGTGAGGTCACGAGGTGCCTCGTCGAGTCGCAACCGGCCGACGAGGGACGGGTCGAGCCACCCCCCGGTGGTTGCCGCGTGCACCCCGGCGACGAGCTGGCCGAGCGGGGGCAGGGCCGCCTGCCCGCGCGCGCCGAGGTCGGGCATGAGCCGCTCGACGTAGGCCGTCGCGCGGACCGCCCCCCACCCGAGGGCGTGCTCCGTCGACGAGGACGGCGGCGTGCCCGTCGCGAGCGCCCGCACGGCGTCGAGCGGGAGCCGGGCGCCGTCGAGCGCGGCGCTGCCCTGCGCTCCTCGCAGACCGGCCTCGGCCCGGACCTCGCGCCACCGCCGCCGGTAGGCCTCGTGCCAGCGCAGCTCCTCGCAGGCAACCCGCGCCGCCTCGACCGCAGCGGCCACGCCGGGGAGCCCGACGAGGCCCGCGAGCGGGTCGTCGGACGGCCCGCCGGCACGCCCCGCAGCCTCGAGATCCGCAGCGAACACGCCGACACCCTACGCACAGGTGCGCGCGGGACCCGCCGAGCCGGACAATGCAGGCATGTCAGCGCCGAGCGTCTCGTCGTCCATCACGGCCCGGCTGGAGGTGCAGGCGCGACCCACCGCGGTGAGCGAGCTGACCACGGCGATCGAGGCGGCGGGGGGCGTGGTCACGGCGCTCGACGTCACGGCGTCCGGTCACGAGCAGATGACCGTCGACGTGACGTGCGCGACGCGGGGCGAGCAGCACGCGGCGGACATCGTCGAGGTGCTCAAGGGGCTGCACGGGGTCGTCGTCGAGCGCGTGAGCGACCGGACGTTCCTCATGCACCTCGGCGGCAAGATCTCGATCGAGTCGAAGGTGCCGCTGCGCAACCGCGACGACCTGTCGATGGTCTACACGCCGGGCGTCGCGCGCGTGTCGGAGGCCATCGCGGCGCACCCGGAGGACGCGCGCCGGCTGACGATCAAGCGGAACACGATCGCGGTGGTGACCGACGGCACGGCGGTGCTCGGGCTCGGCAACATCGGCCCGCTCGCGTCGCTGCCGGTGATGGAGGGCAAGGCGGTCCTGTTCAAGCGGTTCGCGGGGATCGACGCGTTCCCGATCGCGCTCGACACCACGGACGTCGACCAGATCGTCGAGACGGTGTGCGCGATCGCGCCGGTGTTCGCGGGGATCAACCTGGAGGACATCTCGGCGCCGCGGTGCTTCGAGGTCGAGCGACGCCTGCGGGACCGGCTCGACATCCCCGTGTTCCACGACGACCAGCACGGCACGGCGATCGTGGTGGTCGCGGCCCTGACGAACGCGCTCAAGGTGGTCGGCAAGAAGATCGACGAGGTCCGGATCGTGCTGTCGGGCGCGGGTGCGGCGGGGACGGCGGTCCTGCGGCTGCTGCTCGCGGCGGGGGCGCGCGACGTGGTCGCCGGGGACATCGAGGGCATCGTGCACGCCGGGCGGCCGGGCCTGTCGGCCTCGCTCGAGTGGTGCGCGTCGGTGACGAACCCCCGCGGCGTCACCGGGTCGATCGCCGACGCGCTGGCCGGCGCCGACGTGTTCATCGGGGTCTCCGCGCCCGACATCATCACCGGCAAGGACGTCTCGACGATGGCGCCCGACGCGGTCGTGTTCGCGCTGGCGAACCCGCGGCCCGAGGTCGACCCCGACGAGGCCGCCCAGTACGCCGCCGTCGTCGGCACCGGCCGCTCCGACTTCGCCAACCAGATCAACAACGTGCTGGCGTTCCCCGGCGTGTTCCGAGGGCTCATCGACGCCCGGTCGCACCGCATCACCGACGACATGCTGCTGGCCGCGGCCGTCGCCCTCGCGTCGGTCGTCGGGGACGACGAGCTCAACCCGACCTACATCATCCCGAGCGTGTTCAACCCCGAGGTGACGACGCGGGTCGCCGAGGCCGTCGAGCGCGCGGCCCGCTCGTCGAACGGCGTCGAGGCCCCGGCGTCCGCCAGGGCCTCGACCGGACACTGAGGTCCGTCAGCGCCAGGTGCCGCGCGCGTACTGCGGCTGCCACCCGGTGACCTCGGCGAACCCGTCCACGTCCGCGGTCGGCTCGGCGACGGGCAGGTCCACGGTCGTCGCCCCGAGCTCGTGCGCGGCGCGCAGCGCCCAGTGCGGGTCACGCAGGGCACCGCGCCCGACGAGCACCGCGTCGGCCGAGCCGTCGACGATCGTCGCCTCCGCGAGGCGGGGGTCGTCGAGCAGCCCGACGGCCGCGACGGGCAGCCCGGACGTCTCCCGGACGGTCCGCGCGGCGGGCACCTGGTAGCCGGGCCCGACAGGGATCTGCGCGGGGGCGTTGCCGCCGGTGGACACGTCGACCAGGTCGACGCCGTGCCCGGCGAGCTCCTTGGCGACGAGCGCGACGTCCTCGACGGTCAGCCCGCCGTCGACCCAGTCGGTGGCGGAGAGGCGCGCGAGCAGCGGGCGGTCGTCGGGCCACGCGGCCCGGACGGCGTCGGTGGTCTCGACGAGGAGGCGCATCCGGTTCTCGAGCGTGCCGCCGTACTCGTCGTCGCGCTGGTTGGACAGCGGCGACAGGAACTGGTGCAGCAGGTAGCCGTGCGCGGCGTGCAGCTCGACGACGTCGAACCCCGCGTCGAGCGAGCGGCGCGTCGCGGCCGCGAACTGCCCCGGGATCGCCTCGATCTCGGCGTCCGTGAGCGCGTGCGGGTCGACGTAGCCCGGGTACGCCGACGACGACGGCCCGACCGTCTCCCAGCCGCCGTCCTCGACCGGCACCGAGCCCTGCACGGCCGAGAACGGCCGGTACGTCGACGCCTTGCGGCCGGCGTGCGCGAGCTGGACGCCGGCGCGGGTGCCGCGGGCGTGCACGAAGTCGGTGATGCGACGCCACGCGAGCACCTGGTCCTCGTCCCAGATCCCGGTGTCCTGCGGGCTGATCCGCCCCTCGGGCACCACGGCGGTCGCCTCGGCCAGGACGAGCCCGAACCCGCCGGCGGCACGGGCGCCGAGGTGGACGAGGTGCCAGTCGGACGGCACGCCGTCGGACGCGGAGTACTGGCACATCGGCGCGAGCCAGGCGCGGTTGGCGAACGTGGTGCCCCGGAGGGTCAGCGGGGAGAAGAGTGCGGTCACGTGCGGCAGCAACCCGCGGGGGTGCTGATCTCATTCCCGGTCGGCCCTTTCGTCCCAGGAACCGGACGACGAGGACCGGCAGGCTGGGCGGGTGCTCACGATCCCCGAGGCTGTCGACGCCCAGGCCGACGCCGCCCACCACAAGGTGGACCTGCTCGCGACGCCCGGGCTGTTCCTCGTCCGCACGATGCTCGCGGGCGCGTTCATCGGCATCGGCGTGCTCATCATGGCGACCGCGGGCGGCCCGCTCGTCGTGGCCGGCTCCCCGTTCGCGCCGCTCGTGCAGGGGCTCGTGTTCGGCGTCGCACTGACGATCGTCGTGGTCGCCGGGGCCGAGCTCGCGACCTCCGCGATGATGATCCTCACCCAGGGCGTCTTGCGCGGGACGGTCCGCTGGGCGCGCGCGGGCGTCACGCTGCTCGCGGTCCTCGGCGGGAACCTGGTCGGGTCGATCGTGTTCGCGACCCTCGTGCACCTCTCGGGCGTGCTGGCGCCGGGCACCGCAGGCGGGACCGTGATCGCCGGGATGGTCGAGCACAAGGCCGCGGAGACGAACGGCCAGCTGTTCGTCCGCGGGATCCTGTGCAACCTCCTCGTCTGCCTGGCGATCTGGTGCGCCGGGCGGCTGCGCAGCGAGGGCGCCCGGATCGCCGTCGTCTTCGCGTGCGTCATGGTCTTCATCACGTCCGGGTTCGAGCACGTGGTCGCCAACATGACCACGTTCTCGCTCGGCATCCTCGGCGGGCTGCCCGGCGCGAGCGTCGCCGAGCTGGGGCGCAACGTCCTGGCCGTCGGGTTCGGCAACCTGGTGGGCGGGGCGGTGCTGGTCGGGGCCGCCTACGCGTACGGCACCGGACGACGAGCGACGCGTGCCGCTGTCGTCGACGCCCTCGACGTCCCGCACGACGGGGCGGTCGACCTGCCGCCGCTCGCGGACGTCTCCGGCGTCGACTCCGGGTCCGGCTCACCCGTGCCCCTCAGCGAGCCGACCAGCGAGCCCGTGGCAGCCGCAATACGGTGAAGCGAACGGTGACGCCAGGGACGGCGTCGCACCGCGCGCCGAGCAGCCGAGGAGCACGCCATGAGCACCTCCGACCCGCACGCCACCCCTGACGGCACCGCCACCAGCGGCACCGCTCCCCGGTCCGAGCAGCCGACCGCGCCCGTTGCGCCGGTCGCGCCCGTTGCGCCTGTCGCCGCCGAACCTGGTGCCGGCGAACCGGGTGCCGCCGAGCCCGGTGCGACGGAGCTTCGCGCCCCGGAGCGCGGTGCCGCCGCACCCGGCGCCGCTGCGTCCGGCTCCGGCACGTCCGGCTCCGGCACGTCCGGCGCCAGCAGGTCCGGTGCCACCACGTCCGGTCCGGCCGAGTCTGGCCCGGCCGAGTCTGGTCCGGCCGAGCCCGGTCCCGCCGCGCCTGGCCCGGCCGAGCCCGTCGCCCCCGAGCCCGTCGCCCCCGAGCCCGGTGCAGCCGGGCCCGGTGCAGCCGGGCCCGGTGCCGCCGGGCCCGGCAAGCGCGCGACGACGCCGGCGGCACCCGCCGCACGACCGGCCGTCCCGACGACGGACACGGGCCGGCACGCCGTCGTCCGTCCGGCGCCCGCTCCCCCGGCCCCTGTCGCGGCGCCTCCGGTGACGCCGTACCCGGGCACGCCGGATCCCGTCGTGGACCGTTCCGGCACGGCCGACCCCGCCGTCGCCGCAGGCGCCGCCGCGGCCGAGCGCCGGGATGCGCTGCGCACGTCGTCGCAGACCGCCGCGGGAACGAGCACGGCTTCGGCCGTCGCGGCTCCGGCTGCCGCTGCTCCGGCCGCCGCTGCCACGACTGCGGCCTCCTCGACGGCCGCGACCCCCCAGACGACACCGGCGTCCCCTGACGGGCCCGCCTCCGCCACCGAGCCTGAGGGCCCCCCGACGGCCCCCGAGGACCCCCGCCTGTTCCCCGACCCCAACGCCCCGCGCAGCACGAGCGTCGGCGCGCACGTGCTGGGCGTGGTGGTGGGTCTGGTCCTCGCACCGGTCGGCATCGGCATCACCCTGCTCGGCCAGTCGCGGATCCTCGCCGCTCAGGTCGACGGCTGGGACGGGTCGACGGAGGTGCTCGGCATCGTCCTGGTCACGCTCGGGCTGCTCGTGCTGGCCGTCGTCGTGCTGCTGGGCCTGTGGACGCCGAGTGTTCCCCTGGCCGGCGGGGGGCTCCTCACGCTCGTCGGGTCCGTGTACCTGTACGCGCCGGCGATGGCGAGGGAGCAGACGCTGAACGTCCTCTCGTCGTCGGGCTGGCGGCTGACGGTCACGCAGGTCACGGTCGCGGGAACGTCGGGCACTCTGCTCGTCGCAGGGTTCCTGCTGCTCGTGGCCGGGCTGGTCGCGGCGCTCGCCCGACGCTCCGGCGTGCGCCTCGGGGCGTTCCGGGAGCGGCACCGCGTCTGAGGCGCGTCACCGGGTCGTCTAGCGAGGCCGCCGCACGACGCGCGCACGACGCGTGCACGGTGCGAGCACGCAGGTGAGCCACGTCACCCGTCCGGCTAGAGTGCGATGCCGGGTCCGGATCGCTCCCCTGGCCCTGACCGCACCGACGTCGTTGCACAGGAGGTCGCACGTGACCGACACCATCCCCACGCCCGAGGCCGCCGGCGGCCTGGAGAACCTGCTCTCCGAGAACCGCCGCTTCCCGCCGTCCGCCGAGTTCGCCGCGCAGGCTAACGCGCAGAGCGACCTGTACGCCTGGGCCGCCGCCGACCGGGTCGGCTTCTGGGCCGACCAGGCCCGCGAGCTGCTCGACTGGTCCACGCCGTTCTCCGAGACCCTCGACTGGTCGGGCGCGCCGGTGGCCCGGTGGTTCGCGGACGGGAAGCTCAACGCGGCGTACAACGCGGTGGACCGGCACGTCGAGGCCGGCCGCGGTGACCGGGTGGCCCTGCACTTCGAGGGCGAGGGCGGCGACACCCGCACGCTCACGTACGCGGACCTGCAGCGCGAGGTGTCGAAGGCCGCGAACGCGCTCGTCGCGCTGGGGGTCGGCACGGGCGACCGGGTGGCGATCTACCTTCCCCTGATCCCGGAGGCGGTCGTCACGATGCTGGCGTGCGCCCGGATCGGCGCCCCGCACTCCGTGGTGTTCGGCGGCTTCTCGGCCGAGGCGCTGAGCTCGCGGATCAACGATGCGGAGGCGAAGCTCGTCGTCACCGCCGACGGTGGCTACCGCCGCGGGGCGGCGTCCGCGCTCAAGCCGGCCGTCGACGAGGCGATCACCAAGGGCACGCCGTCGGTCGAGCACGTCCTCGTCGTGAGGCGGACCGGCCAGGACGTCGCATGGACCGAGGGCCGGGACGTGTGGTGGTCGGACGTCGTCGACACGGCCTCCGACCAGCACACGCCCGTCGAGCTCGAGGCCGAGCACCCGCTGTTCATCCTCTACACGTCGGGCACCACGGGGAAGCCGAAGGGCATCTTCCACACGACGGGCGGCTACCTCACGCAGGCCGCGTACACCCACCGCACGGTCTTCGACCTCAAGCCGGAGACGGACGTGTACTGGTGCACCGCCGACATCGGCTGGGTCACCGGGCACACCTACGTCGTCTACGGACCGCTGGTCAACGGCGCGACGCAGGTCATCTACGAGGGCACGCCCGACACCCCGCACCGCGGCCGCTGGTGGGAGATCGTCCAGAAGTACGGCGTCACGATCCTCTACACGGCGCCGACGGCCATCCGGACCTGCATGAAGTGGGGCGAGGAGATCCCCGCCGGGTTCGACCTGTCGTCGCTGCGGGTCCTCGGCTCCGTCGGGGAGCCCATCAACCCGGAGGCGTGGATGTGGTACCGCCGGGTCATCGGCGGGGACCGCACCCCGATCGTCGACACGTGGTGGCAGACGGAGACGGGCGCCATCATGATCAGCCCCCTCCCCGGCGTCACGGAGACCAAGCCGGGATCGGCGCAGGTCCCGCTGCCGGGCATCGCGGCGGATGTCGTGGACGACGAGGCGCACCCCGTGCCGAACGGCGGCGGCGGCTACCTCGTGCTCACCGAGCCGTGGCCGTCGATGCTGCGCGGCATCTGGGGCGACCAGCAGCGGTACGCGGACACGTACTGGTCGCGGTTCCCGGGCCTGTACTTCGCAGGCGACGGCGCCAAGAAGGACGACGACGGCGACGTCTGGCTCCTCGGCCGCGTCGACGACGTCATGAACGTCTCCGGTCACCGGCTGTCCACCACCGAGATCGAGTCCGCACTGGTGTCCCACCCGTGGGTCGCCGAGGCGGCCGTGGTCGGCGCGACCGACGACACGACCGGCCAGGCCGTCGTCGCGTTCGTCATCCTGCGCGGCGGTGGTGGCGGCGCCGACCAGTCGGGCGAGGACGTGCAGAAGGAGCTGCGCAACCACGTCGCGAAGGAGATCGGCCCCATCGCGAAGCCGCGGCAGATCCTCGTGGTCGCCGAGCTGCCGAAGACCCGGTCGGGCAAGATCATGCGCCGCCTGCTGCGCGACGTGGCCGAGCACCGTCAGGTCGGCGACGCGACGACCCTCGCCGACGCGTCGGTCATGGACCTCATCGCGACCGGCCTGGCCGCCGGGTCGGCCGCGTCCTCGGAGGACTGACCCGCTCGTCCGACCGCCTGTGGACCCCCGCCGACGCGATTCGGCGGGGGTCCACGTCGTTGTCCACAGGCCGCGATGCGTCTCCCCACGGATCGGTCGAGATTCGTACACTTGTACGAATCGAGGCTTTCGCCCGTCGGCCCGCCAGGAGGGGAACAGTGACTGCACTGCTCGACGCCCCGACGACGCCCCACCCTCCGACGACGCCCCACGGTCCAGGGTCGTACCGCGCTCGGGGGGCCCACCGCGTCCGGGCGACGCCCGGCCCTGCGCCGACGTCCCACCCTGCCGGGAGTGACGGGCCTGTGCTGGTGGCGGACCTCGCCGCCCTCGCCGAGGCGGTCGAGCCCGCCGAGCTGAGTGACGCCGACCTGGTCGAGGCTGTGGTGCGATGGCACCGCGTCGTGACCGCGGCGACCGCCAGGCAGGCGGCGGTCGTCCGGGAGCTGGTCGCCCGCACGCCGCCCCAGCACGTGCAGTGGGCCGCGGACGAGGTCGCGTGCGCCTTGGCGACCACCCGACGCAGCGCGGAGCGGATGATCGACCTCGCGGTCTCGCTGGACAGGTTCCCTGCGCTCCGGGACGGGATGCTCGACGGGCGGCTGGACGCCCGCAAGGCGCACGTGATCCTCGACGAGACCGACGGTGCCCCGTCAGAGCTCGCCGCCGCCGTCGTGGTTGCCGCGTCGCACGCCGCGGCCGAGCTCACGGTCCCCCAGCTGCGGTCCCAGGTGCGCCACACCGTCCTGCGCGCGGCGCCCGAGCACGCGGAGACCCGGCACGCGGCGGCTCGCGCGGAGCGGCGGGTGGTCCTCGAGCCCGCCGACGACGCGATGGCCTGGATCAAGGCCTTCCTTCCCGCCGAGGAGGCCGTCGCCGTCTTCACGGTCCTCGACGCCCTCGCAGACCGCGCCGCCACGCCCTCCCCACCACCCCTGAGCCCACCACCGAGCACGCCCCAGTCCCCGACCTCGACCTCGACCCCGACCCCGACCCCGACCCCGCAGGACTTCACCTCACCGATCTCCCGGTCGACCCCGAGCGCGGCCGAGCGCGTCGACCAGCGCCGGGCCGACGCGTTCGCAGACGTGTTCCTCGCGATGATCGACTCCTCGACCGGGCTCGGCGGTGCCCCGCTGCCCCGTCGCCACGGCATGCGCCCGGCAGTGAACGTGACCGTCGCGGCGACGACGCTCCTCGGTCTCGACGAGAACCCCGGGCAGATCCCCGGCTACGGAGCGATCCCGGCACCGACGGCTCGTCGCCTCGCGCAGGACGGCACCTGGCGGCGGGTCCTGACGGATCCCGCCGACGGCGCGGTGCTCCACCGCAGCTCGGCCACCTACCGACCAGGAGCAGACATCACCGGCACCGTCGTCCAGCGGGACGAGACCTGCCGCTTCGTCGGGTGCCGCCAGCCCGCGATCCGGTGCGACCTCGACCACGTGGACCCCTTCGACCCACGGCGACCTGCCGAACGCCAGACGACAGTCGAGAACATGCAGGCTCTGTGCCGTCACCACCATCGGGCGAAGACCCACGGAGGGTGGAACGTCGTCCTCCGTCCCGACGGGAGCGCGCTCTGGACGAGCCCGACGGGTGCCACGTACGCCCGGTCACCTGCGCATGTCGTCGCGGTGTGGGACGCGCTCGTCGCCGACCAACCTCGCCGGCCGGCCGCGGCATCCGACCTTCCGCCACCCTTCTGACGGTGTCCGACACGACATCGTCCACCGCGGGGAGCCCGCCCCACCGTCTCGGGACTAATCGCTGGTCAGACCGCGACCACCGACTGCCCGTTTCACACCACCGAACTCGGGCCCATCGACGGCCCGATCGCACCGGTCGCGTCCGTGTCCGCGCGCTCGCGACTCCGTGCGCGCCCCCGGCGGCGGCGAAGCGTTTAGGCCGATGGAGGGCGTTTACCAGCTCTGGTTGTGTGACCCCGCACCCGCCCGCCGACCGGCCGGCGGAACGGCGGGCGGGTGCATCCACACGAGAACCCTCGAGGCTGTCGCGCGCCCGCGACGGCCCGAAGCCCAGGAACGAGGATGTTCATGAGGTCTCGACTTCCCCTGCTGTCCGCCGCTGCGTTGGCGTCAGCAGTCGTCGCGCTCGGCGCGACGTCGCTCGTCTCGACCGCGG